>Ga0307928_10004763_pt1 | contig 10265 bp, 5 predicted proteins | sample AceLakmetagen232_FD_201815 | JGI IMG/M metagenome (GOLD analysis project Ga0307928, IMG submission 201815) | Saline water microbial communities from Ace Lake, Antarctica - #232 | ecosystem: Environmental > Aquatic > Non-marine Saline and Alkaline > Saline | place: Antarctica: Ace Lake...
TTTCGCAGAGTTGTTATCTAAAGATGTAAGTTCGGCAATAATTGATGTTAATTCTCAAATAACTGCAATGAAATATTCTATTAGAATATTGGCAACGGTTATTGCTACAAAATTACAACCTACCTTTGAACGTATTGCTAAAGTCTTTTTAGGTTTTACGAAGATTTTTGCAAAAATGCCAGAAGGCATGAAAACATTTACTGCAAATGCAATGCTTCTTATTCCAATTGGCATATTACTGAGTGGTGTTATCTTGAAAATTGTAACAGATTCATCTAGAATGTCAACAGGATTTAAAACCGCAGCCCTAAAAATCCATGCTATGGGAAAATCTTTTAAATTTTTAGGTCTTTCAATGAATGCTATTGGCTGGGTTGCGTTAATTGGACTTTTGGTTACGATAGCAGTTAAAACATTTAATATAATAAAATATAACAAAAGATTAGCACAATCTTACGATAATCTAAGAACAAAAATAGACAAAGTAATAAAAAGTGAAGTAATACATGCTTTAGCGTTACAAAGCAGTGGTAAGTTATCGGAAATGCAGTCTATGAAATTAGATAAATATATTAAAAGAATATACGAACTTGATGAAGAGATGAAAGGACATGAAAAAACAGCAAAGTCTTTTCGTGCTAATAAGAAAAAAACTGCAGAAGCGATTGCATCTGTAAATATAGAATTAGAAAAATCAATTGCTAGTTTAAAGTCATATGAAGAAACAATAAATTCCGTAAACATTAGTATAGACAATTTGAGTATAGATTTTGTAAAAGATTTTGACGTTTTTGGTAGAACCGTAAAAAACACATCATTGTTAGCAAGCGAGAAAATTCTTATGATAAGAAATACCTTTGACATATTGCGTGAAACAATCCGTCAAACAGGTGGCAATACGAAAGACCTTGAAGATAAATTTGGAAAATCAATGATAACGATAGTTACATCTGCTGGAGAAGAACTTGCCAAACTTAGGGCTGAGTTTAATAAACCGTTACCATCTTTCGATGTTTCTGCTTTTGGTGCTAAGATGGAAAAAATAAAGTCAGATACGAAAGAAGCAATGAGGGTGATTAAAGATAGTTTTAAGGTCACTATCGATAGTTACGAAGCCCAATTAAAACGTGAAGAGAAAGCATATAAGAAAAATCAAAATATAGTAGCGGGAATTGGTCGTAGTATTCTTAAAGCAGAAGAACTTGTCAAGGCAAGAAAAAAGGAAATAGCAAGCCTAACCCAAGAAGATATAGAAAATCCATCAGCATTTCCTAAAGATAGTCCAAGATTAAGAATGGAAATAAAGATAGCCAAAGCACGGTTGGCACAGGAAGAGAAATCTCTTAAAGAAATGAAGGCACTGACTGAAAATTCAAATAAAAATTTAAAAGAATCAATTAGTAAAAAACTTAAATACCAAAATCTAATAAAACAAACCGAAGAAGATTATAGAGATGCACAAAAAAAAGGTCTTATAAGAAACGATGAACTTATGTTACGTGCAAAAGAAAAATTTGCAGAAAAAGAAAAGAAAATACTTTTGAAACTTGCGAAAGATACAGGCGTTATAGAACGAAAAGCATTAGAAAAGCAGCAGGATGCTTTAAGAGAAATGCAAGAAAGCAGTCTATCAGAAGAAAAAGCCTATTGGGTTGAAATGGCTAAAATTAGTGCAAAGTTTGGATTAGAGTCAATAAACGAAGCCTATCTTAAAGCAGATGAAGAACTTCTTAGCCATAGAAAAGAAACTGCTCTTGAAAAAATAGAACGGCAAGAAGCAGGTGCTATTAAAACGGCAGGCGATGTTCAGAAAGAGGCTATGAATAAATTAAGTCAAACATACTCTGCTAAAAGTCTAAAAGATTTAGACGCACAAAAGATGTTTGGCGATAGAAAGTTGTCAATAGAAAATAAATACAACACAAGCGTTTCTTCTGCGAATAAAACAGCGTTAAAGCAAAAAGAACTAACTGAAAAACAATATCAACTTAAAGGAATTAAAAGTATTACCACTTACTACAGAGACCTAGTTAATAACGAGAAATATACATATGAAGAAAGAGCCTATTATGCAAAAGAAGGAATGGCAAAACTTGACGAGAGATATGGTAAAGGTCTAATGAACGCCAATGAATATAAAAATGGGTTACTTACTATTAGGTCTGCCCAATTAGACCTAGAAAGGTCTATTGCGTTGTCCACACCTTTCGATAAGTTAATGAACCAATGGGATATTTTTATTAAACGATTTGGTGATGTTAAAGATAAACTAAAAAAAGATATATTCGACAAAATGACTTCTAACTTTAAATCATTTTTCGGTGGATTAGTAGATTCTCCAAAGAATTTCTTCAAAGATTTTGTTAAGAACTGGATGGACATGAAGTCGAAAATGTATTCTGCTAGAGCAATGGAACTTGCGTCTGATGAAATAGTAAATAGGATTGATACTGGAGAATCAATGACAGAAGCGAAACAAGCAGAAGTATATGCAAGACATGCGTTTGCAGGATTTTACGCTAAGATGAATAATTATACTTCTAACGTAATGGGTATAACTTCTGCTTTAACTAATGTAGTGGGTAAACAATTCCCAGAAATACAAAAGAAAATATTAAAATCTATGAATGTAGATTCTGCTTTTAAAGATTTGAAAGATAAAGTGAAAGATAAGTTGGGAATAAAAACGCTAACGGTTGATGAAATTCGGGTAAAGAAAGTAACTATGATTACCGAAGCGATAAAAGAAACTCTTGATAACGAAAAACTTACGGTTAGGGAGCAAGTAAAAGTTGTAAGACAGAAACTAATTGCTGCAGATATTCCCTTAACGAAAGATAGAACACAAAAAATTGTTCAAATACTTAAAGAAGCGAAGATAACCGAACCGCTTCAATTATCACAAAAGATAGTTCAAGTTATAGAAGAAGCCAGTATTAAACAACCCGATAACTTATATCAAACTATTACTCAAGTATTAAAAGAAACTAAGTTACTTGAACAGACTGATATACCAAATCTTACTCAAGAGATTGTTCAGATTATTAGAAAAATTCCAATATCTACTCAGGAGGATATTCCGCAATTACTACAGCAAGTAACGCAGGTTTTAATTAAGGCGGACATTCCTAATCCTGAAGATTTAACCCAAAAGATAATTCAGGAAGTAATGAAACCTAAGTTTGAACTTTATCCTGACTTGAGACAAGAGATTATTCAGATACTAAAATCAGTGGAAATACCTAATCCAGAAACTTTATATCAAGAGATTATACAGGTTCTTAAAGAAGCCTTGACTGAAGAACCAAAAACCTTGAGACAACTTATTGTTCAAGAGGTTAAAGAAGTGGGGATTAAAAAACCCGATGACATTACACAGAATATCATTCAAGTTCTTAAAGAAACTGATATTCCAGTAAGTGTGCCAGAACTTGAACAGAAAATAACACAAGTGTTAATTGAGGCAAAGATTAAACAACCAGAAAAACTAACTCAAGAGATTATACAATATATTAAAGAACCAATTGTAAAACAGCAAGAACAGTTAGAACAACAGATTGTCCAAATACTAAAAACGGTAGAAATCCCAGAAGAAATTGACCCTGTAGAATTAACTCAATGGATTATACAGAAAGTTAAAACGGTTGACATAGAAAAACCAGAGGATTTTAATCAGGTTATTCAACAGAAACTTATAGATTACGAAATTCCTAAACCTGAAAAATTGACGCAGGAAATATTCCAGGTTGTGCAAAAAGCGAAATCTAATACACCTTCTTCTTTATATCAAAGGGTAACGCAAGTCGTTCAAGAATTCGAAACAAAGCAACCAGAAGATTTAGAACAGAGAATTGTTCAGGTGTTGGAAAAAGTAGATATTAAAAACCCTAAAGTTCTTACTCAGCAAATTGTTCAAGTATTAAAGAAAGCAGAGATAGAGCAACCTATATCTCTTACGCAAAGAATTACACAGGTATTGGAAGATACTTTCGTTCCAAAACAAATAGATATACCACAATTGATTCAACAGATAAAACAGGTTCTCAAAGAGGTTGATATTGAAGAACCAGAAAATTTAACACAAAAGGTTATTCAGGTATTTAAGGAAACTACTTTACCCACTAAGGATGATATTCCACAACTAGAGCAAAAGGTTACTCAAGTATTTGAAGAAACTAATATTCCAGAACAAATAGATATTCCAAAACTTACTCAAAGGGTTGTGCAAAGATTAGAAAAGGTGCGAAACCAGCAACCAGAACAGTTAGAACAGATAATAAAGCAGGAACTAGTATCTGCTAAAATAGAAAAACCAGATGAGTTAACCCAAAAAATTATACAGATTGTAGAAAAAGCGGAGATTGGAAATCCGATAACTTTGAACCAGAGGATAGTCCAGATATTAGAAGAAGCAAGTATTGTAAACCCAAAAGTATTGACGCAACGAATTATTCAAACGGTAGACAAAGCAGATATAGATGCTCCAAGTAAATTAACTCAACAAATAAGTCAAGTATTGAAAACTGTTCCTATCCCTTCTCAAGGAAGCATTCCTGATTTAACGCAAAAGATAACACAGGTTTTTAATGAAGTTGAAATTACAGAACAAAAAGAGGTTAATGATTTAACACAAAAAGTTACCCAGGTTTTAGTTGAAGCAAATATAAAAAATCCAAAAGATTTATCGCAGAACATTATTCAGAAGTTAATGAAAGTGAGAATACCGCAACAGGCTGATATTAGAAACCTTACGCAAAAAATAGTCCAAATATTAGACAAAACTACAATTACTCAACAAGGAGAAATACCGCAGTTAAAACAAAAGATTGTGCAGATTTTAGAAGCATCAAAAATAGTAGAACAAAAAGATGTGCCAGAACTTACACAAAAGATTATACAAGAAGTAGTAAGTAACGAAACAAGAGAAAAGCCTATTAACTTAATTCAGAAAATAATTAGAGTTGTTACAAAAAGCGACACAGAGGAAATATTATCAGATTTGAGACAAGATATTCTTCAAGTATTAAGAAAGGCTTATATTCCTAATCCCGAAGATGTTTACCAAAAAGTTGTGCAAGTATTAGAAGAAGTAACAATACCACAACCAGAACTATTAAACCAAATTGTAAAACAAGAATTGGTATCTGTAAAAATAGATGAACCTGACGAGTTGACGCAGAAAATTGTGCAAGTTATAGAAGACGCAGATATTAAACAGCCAATAACTTTAACTCAAAGAATAGTCCAGGTATTAGAACAGACAAGTATAGAAAATCCGAGAGTATTAACACAGAGAATTGTCCAGATACTAGATAAAGCGGATGTAGTAGAACCTAAGGAATTAACGCAACAGATAAATCAAGTGTTAAAAACTGTTCCAATTCCTTCGCAAGGCAGTATCCCAGATTTAACACAGCAAATAATCCAGGTTCTTAAAGATGTTAAGGTTCCAGCACAAGAAGATATTGTAAATTTAACACAAAAAATTAAGCAGGTTTTAATCAAAGCAAAGATAGACAACCCAGAGAGTCTATCACAAGATATTGTTCAAAGGTTAAACAAGGTTAGAATTCCACAGCAGTCAGATATTAGAAACCTAACTCAAGCAATAGTTCAAGTATTAAGGAAAACGTCAATTACTAGACAAGAGGAAATACCGCAACTAGAACAGAGTATTACGCAGGTTTTAGAAGAATCTAAAATAGTAATGCAAGAAAAAGTTCCTTTACTTACTCAGGAAATTATTCAAAAAGTAGTAAATACGGAGATATATGAGAAACCTGTTGATTTGACGCAAAGTATAATAAGGGTTATTATAAAAGGAAATACAGAAGAGGTTATGCCAGATTTAAAACAAGAGATTATTCAGGTATTAAGAAAGGTTTTTATACCTAAACCAGAAAGCGTTTATCAGAAAATTATTCAGGTCTTAGAAAAGGTTGACCCTGAACAACCGATAGACTTACATCAGACCATTCTTCAGGTATTGGAAAAAATTGAATTGCCTAAACAAACTGATATTCCAGTATTGACACAGGATATTGTTCAAGTATTTAAAAAAACAAAGATACCCGAACAATCGGAAATTGAGAATTTAACACAAAATATTACTCAGATATTAAAAGAAGTTGACATACCAAATGTTGACGACATAACACGAAGGATTGTGCAAGTTGTTAATAAAGCAGAAATACCTGAGTTAAGCGATAATATACAAAAAGTTAGTCAAATTCCTGGAGAAGTTTATACACCTAATGAAGTAGGTAACATAGAAGGAAAGATTACATTTAACATATTCCCAGACGCAATTGAAAAACTAAAGTTAAAGTTCAAAAGCCTTTTACCGTCTTTAGATATTAACGTTAGACCAGTTTTAGCAGGTAATTTACCATCGCTTTCGTATTCTGCTCCAATTTCAAATACGGAACCTGCGTCTGTAATAAGGGAAGTAAACCAGAATATAAACGTATCCAATAACTTTAACGGTATAACCGATACAACTCGAATAGTTGACTTAGTTACAGAAAAACTAACAAGGGTTGCTGAACTTGCGAGGTATAGAGAATGATAACTGCTAGATTTGACGGTCAAGTATTACCTTTGAATTTTCATTATATAAAACATCCAAAGGCTAGGATTACAACGCAAAAAACGATAATCGCTGACGTAACACATACGCAAACTTATTACGAAGGCGATAGTTCACTATCTTTTGATTGCAAGTTTTGCTCGTCTACTATTTATAGTAAGTTTTTAACGGTATATAAAGCGTCAACGTCTATTACTTTTATAGATTACGACTCTGCGTCAACAACAGTTCTTTTAACTGAATATTCATACGAAGAAGAATCTGGTTTGTATAATATTTCAGGAACAATGAAGGTGATGGCATGATAACTAATGCGACAATTTTGGCGGAATGTAAAAAGAAACTTACTAATCCGACTTTTAGTATAACGGATTATACGTCTAGTATTGGAAAAGCGTCTTACGATAAACCTTATGGGTTGGTATATATTCCAACACCTAGACTTGCTTTTCCAACAGGGGTTACCTTTGAAATGTGTTTAGGTCAAACAACGGAGGCTCCAAAAAATGGAATTCCGTTTAAATTCTATATGCCAGATGATTGGGATTATTCTGGCTCGCAATGCTGGATTGTTTTTTCTGGTGATAAATTTCTCAGAACAACAGAGTATAGTTTATCTCCCATATCAGATGGAGGTGGAACTGATTTATATAAAACGGATAGAGTTATAACATGGCATTCATGGGAATTATCAACATGGAAACTTTTCCCTAATTTACTAAAAATCCACTATGGGTATACTACTTTTTATTATAGAATAAAAATAGAGAAATCAGGCTATTATTCTGCTTGGAGTGAACTTTCTAGTTTTTCTACGTCTTTTAGAGAAGCAGAGCAAGGAGTTCTTGGAACTGATGGTGACGGTGGAAGTGTAACCGATGAGACGGGATATATGTTTGACGGAGTAAAGTATTGGTAAATAAAAATGGATATATCAAAAAACGATATAATATCAATGACTGTAAGCCTTAATTCGGAAGGACAAGGCGATAAGGTAGATATGATTTTAGATAATAAATCTAAAAAATATAACGAACTTTTGAACCTAGATGTGCGTTATTCTAAATTTTGGCGTATAACCGCAGGATATAAAGGGACTGAAGTTCCTATATTCACGGGTCGGAATTTCTTTTTAAATATCGCTAAAGGAACTGGGGCAAACTCTTTATCTTTAAGTATATTAGAAAGGAATTCGTTTTTTGAAAAAGCCAGAATGTCTTCTAATTATTATAGCAACATAACACTGGAAGACATAATTACTGATGTTGCTAAAAAGTATTTAGGATATACTGACGCAGAAATAAAAATAGGAACAGGGTTTGATACCGTCATAGATAGTTTTGTCGTTAATCAAGAAAGCGTTATAAGAAAATTACGGGCAGCAGTCAATGCTTTTGGTGGGAATTTATACAACGATGCTTATGGCAATTTTTGTGTTAATAGAATGTATCAAACACTATCTCCTGTAATTACTTACGATAAATCTTTAATCCAAAACTATTCATTTGAATTAAAGGGAGTGCAAGATAGATATACCGATATAGAAATTGTTGGTAGAGAACGTGCGATGGATGAGGTAATTAGAGACGATAAAGAGGTTTGCCTTGGCTTCCAACTTTTACCCGTTGGGTTATTCGCTTACCCTTACGTGAATATATCAAGGCGTAGGTTTAGAAACCAGTTCTTGCAAGAGAAGAAGGGATTACCATATTCACCTGAAGATGATAAGCCGAACATTTCTTTAATTACTTTTTACGATGTTACACAGAAAGTGAATATTGCTGGTGAGTTTACACCAGAACCTTTTACTATAACGTCGCAAACAAACGAAGCCTTAAAAGGTATTCCTTCTGATGTTGATATAAAATACTGCACTCCAGAAGAAACGGAGATTGCTGGTAAGAAAACAGAATATTGGAAACCTGCACCAGGAACATATCTTGTCGATATATTAGGTTTTAATGATAAACAAACGTTTTTAAGGGTAAGGGGTTACCCTACTACAAATTACCCCGTTATATTAGTTTCTACTTACGGATATGAAATAGACGATAGATATGTTCTGCATAAAGGTATTAAAATAGAAGATTGGAAAACGTCAATAATATACGAAGAAAATAAGATGAAAGATTTATCGCACTACCATAGTATAGGACATTTTGAAGACCCAAGCGGAGGTGGTTTATTGTCGGATACCATGGGTGCAGTGAACCTTAAAACATATAACTTGGATTTTGTAAATTCTGATACATTAGCAGAAACTTGTCTTAACTATTTAGGAGCATACGAATACTATCAAGGTCAAAGATTCAGTATGACAATACCGTTCAATCCTTTGATTGAAAGAAATGATTTAGTTCAGGCAAGCCTAGACAAAACAGTATTGTTTTATGTTACTGGGATAACTCATAAAATAGGAAGTTTTTGCTCAACCGAATTAAGAGGAGTAATTAAAAATGTCAATGATAGTCCTTGGATATAGTTGTGGATGGGAAATGTTATTTGACGTATATGATACGTGGGAAGAGATATTTGCTATTGCCGATGATTGGCAAACATTAGGGATATAAGGAGGTAGGTTATGGCTTGGCACAATAATAGACCATCTGGAATAGGTAGTCCGAGTTTAGATTTATCCTATACACAGGAAAATATAAATAATTTAAAAGCGAATTTCTTTGGGGATACAGAACCTGTTAATCCGTCAACTGGTGAAATTTGGATAAAAGATATAGGTAGTTCAGATTTTGAACAATATGTATACGACGGGTCATCTTGGATTAAATTACAAAGAATCCGAAGTCCTTTAAGTTTACCTGGGGGATTAAGTTTCAAGACAAGAGAAGCGTCGGCTACCACTACGTTGCTGTCTACCGATGACGTTACTTTCTTTGACGCAACTAGCGGTGCTATTACGGTAGGACTTCCAGACGCAAGCACTAATAAAGGACAAATATTCTTTATTTTTAAAACTGATGCTTCAGCCCATTTTGTAACGTTAAGTAGTGACGACCTTATATCTGGAGTTACTACAAAGGATTTGTCCAGCCAGTTTAATTGTGTTAAGGTTATATCCGATGGTTCAACTTATTACGAAATCACTTGACGGAAGTCAAACAATAAGGTAATATAGAATGATAAAAAGGGGGTTGTAATGAACAAAATATTTAAACTAAAAAAATTAATGATTTCATTATTTATTATAGGGATAGGGTTTATTGTCTTACCACACTTTTCTTTCTCTGAAGATATTGACTGGGAAACAAATGCGTATGGAACAAGAAAGGGGATTGTTATTGATATTGGCGAGGCAACTTTTTCTGGGACAATACTTGTCCAAGATGCCGCTTCTTCAACGAAACAAGAAACTATGATAGAACAATTAGAACAGTTTAAATTCACAGGGAATGACCTAAATGTAATTTTCTCAAATTCTTCTATTGGAATAACTGGGACATTAACAGGTATTACAAATACGGTAACTGTAGATGGCTCTGGAGTAACACAACCTGTTAGTGGAGCATTCTTTCAAGGAACTCAACCGGTTAGTATCGCGACGATGCCATCGACTCCGGTTACTGGTACTTTTTGGCAAGAAACCCAACCTGTTTCAGGAACATTTTTCCAGGGAACACAACCTGTAAGTATTGCAACGATGCCATCAACTCCCGTAACT
>Ga0307928_10004764_pt1 | contig 10264 bp, 17 predicted proteins | sample AceLakmetagen232_FD_201815 | JGI IMG/M metagenome (GOLD analysis project Ga0307928, IMG submission 201815) | Saline water microbial communities from Ace Lake, Antarctica - #232 | ecosystem: Environmental > Aquatic > Non-marine Saline and Alkaline > Saline | place: Antarctica: Ace Lake...
TTTATGTAGACCCAAGAATCATAGATACAACAAGAAAATATACCCCATTAGTAGAGTTAATTCCAAGAGTAACAAATATGGGAACTACTGCTGATTATAACAATATTACTGCAAAAGGTGGAGCTATCACAGCAAACGAAGATGCAGCATTGGCTGAAACAAATACAACTTATGACAGATACTCAACAAGTATAAAATATATATATGCTGTTGGAAGAGTAACTGGACAAGCTGTTGCAGCAATTCCTTCATATATTTTAGAAGGTATGGCTTCAAGTGGTTCAACTGGTGGTTTCGGAAATCAAGGAGCAACTAATGCTAAGCAACAAGAAGTTCTTGTGAAGACTAGAGAAATCCGAGAAAAAGAAGAATCATTAATTGTTAATGGTGACGCTTCATCTGACGCTACACAATTTAGTGGAATAGTTAAGTTAATGACTACAACTAATACTGTTGCTAAAGGTACAACTGCTTTAGGACTTGCTGATATTAATTTAGCTATCCAATACGCATTTGATGATGGTGGAAGACCTAACCTTGCTGTTTGTTCTTCAGGAGTTTATAATGACTTACTAGGATTACTAACTGCAAAGATTGGTTATATGCAACCTACTCAACAAGTATTCTGGGGATTCTCCACAATAGTTTTAAACACTATGGTTGGACAAATACCAGTAATACCAAGTATGTATTTATCAAATACTAGTGGATCTAAAGCTATGTATTTCTTAGATATGTCTGTTGTTGAAATGAGAGTTCTTCAAGACTTAACATTTGAAGACCTTGCAAAAACTAACGATAGTGAGAAGTTTATGTTGAAAATCTATGAAGCTTTAATCATAAGAAATACAGCATTCTGTTCTTCAATAACAGCAATTAGTGCATAAGAGATATGTACTTTTTTTTTCTTTCTTTTATAGAAAGGGAATGAGGTAAAAAAATATGACAAATACAAATGTAGAAGCCGTTGAAGTACTCCCTCAAGCTGGAACTGATTTAGCTGGTTATAGATTAGGTTATGTAGATAGTGGAGCGAAAGCTGCACAAAACGATACTTGGACTATACTAGGAGCTGATACTGTTTTATTAGCTTGGCCAACTCTTGACGCAACTGGAGCTTCAGAATTATACACCGTAGCAACGAATGTTATCACTCTAAAAGGTGCGACAGGAACTGCTTGTAGTGCATTAATTTTGTATAAATGAGGTGTAATAAATGGTAGTAGTAAATGTAGATGTGAACTGTGTCCAAATATTTCCTCAAGGTGGAGCTAATAATAAAGGTTTCAAATTAGGTTACATTGATAGTGGTGATAAAGGAAAAGCTGATGATACTTGGACTGTAAAAAATGCAGTTGAAGTTATAATGGCTTGGCCAACTGTTGATGCAACTGGAGCTAGTGAAGTATACACAATATCAGGAAATGTAATTACGTTAGCAAGTGTTGCGACAACTGCTTGTAGTGCATTAATATTATATAAATAAAATTAACGAGGTAACAAAAAAATGACAGCAACATCAATATTAAAACAATGGGAAGTAGCTCCTAATGCAGGTTTAAAATCTGTTTTATTCACTACTCCGAATACTGCTGACGCAGGAAATACTTTAGAAATAACTTTAACAGATTATGGAATTGCAGCAACAGGATTACTAGTAGTAGAATCTTGGGTTCATACTACTGACGGAAGCGTTATTACAACTGAATTAAATACTTGTGCTGTAAGTTCAGGTGTTCTAACAGTTACAGTAGTTGCTGGAACTGATAATGATATGAGAGTTATCCAAGTAATTGGAAGAGCTGACGCTGGAGTGTTTGCATAAAATGACAGCAACTAGTATTTTACAGTCTTGGGAACAAGTACCTAATAATGGATTAAAAACTATTATTTTTCAGACTCCAAATACTACTGACGAGAACGATACTTTTACAGTTGATTTAACTGCTAACGGAATTAGTGCTACTGGACTTCTTACTATTAGAAGTTGGGTTCACACTACTGACGGAAGCGTTATTGTAACTGATATTGCGACTTGTTCAGTAACAAATGGAACTGCAACTATAACTGTTCAGTCTGCTAATGCTAATTCAACTAGAGTTGTTGAATTAACTGGTAGAGCAACACTTGGAGTGTTTGCATAAATCTTTTTTTTATTTTTTTTATTATTATAATTAATGAGTGAGGTAAAAATAAAATGGCTATGACAACAAATACGGAAAGTGAAATAATTACTTCTCAACCACATGGTAAAGATGATCCTATTGGTGAGATTAGAGCAGATGCTGAAGGGAAATTATATGTTTACATTCCTGAAGTAAAAGAAGTTAAAGAAAATAAATCTAAGAAAGTTAAAGATGAAATTAATATGGATTTAAATGGTGATGGAGTTGTTGATATAAAGGATGTTTCTATTGCTGCGAAAGTTATGAGAAGAGTGAGGAATAAAAAATGAGTGTAGAAACTAGAACAGTATTGTTAACTAGTGATGGTAGTGGTGATGCGAGTGGAAGTATTAATTGTAATGGTATCTTGAGAGGTATTGCACTTAATAGTGTTGTAACTCCTACTGACCAATGGGATGTAGCTGTTACTGATGGAAATGGTACTGCTTTATTTACTGATACTGGTGTTGGTAGTGCTGCGAATGAATTTGCTATTCCAAGCGTTGCTGGAACTGTTGGAGCTAATGGATTATTATATCCTGTTGCTGGAAGTTTAAGCGTTGTTGGTGCTAATATGGGTAATGCAAAATCAGCTAATGTAATATTTTATGTAGAGGTATAAAGAATGCCATATTGTACTTATGACGAAGTTAAGGCAGCGATTAATTTCCCTGATACAGGAGCTCCTGTTAGTGATGCAGACATTACTGAGTTTATAACTTATAGTGAAGCAGAAATTGAAGCTGTGTATAATACTAAGTTTGGAGTAGTTGAACAGAGTGGAACTGCTGATGGTGATTATAGTACAACAACTTTAAGTCTTACTACTCTTGATATGACTACTGATGCCTATGTGGGTTATGTGTTATGGATTACTGCTGGAACTAATAGTGGTGAGTATAGACAAATAAGTGCGAATGATGCTACAAAGATTACAGTTGATACTGCTTTTAGTGGTGCAACTGATGTTACAAGTGAATTTAAGATATTAAAACTGGGGTATAACAATGAAACTATTGATGGTGATGGAACGGATACACTATTTACTACTGGGTTTCCTTTAATTGAATTAAATGAATTAACTATAAACTCAGTAAGTGTAACTCCTAGTTATGTTTATCAATATAAGTCTGCTGGAAAACTTTTATTAGGTACGGCTAATTGTGAAGCTACATATTTTAATGATAGCCAACCTCAATTAGTTAATCTAAAATATGTTTATGGGGTTTATCCTCTTCCAACAATTATTAAAAGATTATGTATATTATTGACTGGGATTAGAACTTTAAATGCAAAGGTTGGTGGATCTTATACTGATTTTGCTACTATTAGTTTGCCTGGTGGTGTGAGTGGAAGTAAGGGACAACCTTATGTTAATCTTAAAGCTGGAGCTGATGCACTTGGAAAAGAAGCAAAGAATATCGCCGAACAAGTTTACAGACCTTTTACTTTATTTGAACAAGCCTGAATTTGTTGAAGAATATGGGTTTGGAACTAAGAGGTTACGAATGGGAAGATTTGAAATAGGTATTTATTAAATGGTAGTTACAAATGTTTTAACGGAAGCTGATTTTAATACTATTCTTAATGATTGGGGTAGACAAGTAGCTTTAGTTCCGATTACTAGAGCTATTAGTAATATATCAGGTCAAGAATCTCTTACTGCTGGAACTCCAGTAATTATTGAAGCTTACTTTATGCGTTCATCTCAAACTTGGGATTTTCAAGGTGATGGTTTTGTTGAGAAGGGAGCTGCTGTTTGTCTTGCTAAAGATGATGATGCTGTTGAGAAGGATGATTTAATTTATGCTGATGGAACTTATGTAAGTATTACTGCTATTGAGGGTGATGCTACGACTATTACGATTACTGCTGTTGCTCACGGTTTGAGTGCTGGTGATGAAATATGTATTCTTGGTACTACTAATTATCAAGGAGTATTTACTATAACTTCAGCTCCTGATGTTGATACACTTACTATAACAGATGCAACACACGACTTAGATGCTGAAACAAGTGGGCAGATAATGAAGGGTTTTATAAAGTTTAGAATAAAAGAAAACTTTAGAGTACCAGGAATCTTTGATAATACTGGTGGTCAAACACAATTCATATACTCAGCTAATAATTGTTTCATTCAAGATGGAAGTTAATCAAACTGATTTTGATACAAAGATACATAATGCCTTAGACATTATGGGTCACGAACTAACAGTATCAATGCAAAAAAAACTTACTAAAGCTCACGGTAAGGATACTGGAAAACTCAAAGCAAGTATCAAATATTCAATTAAGAATGATGAAATTGATATTCGTATGTTAGACTATGGTCGTACTGTTGAATACGGACAACCAATAGGTGCTGATGTAGACCCTAAAGAATTAGAGGGTTGGTGTGAAAGAAAGTTAGGCGACAAAGGTCTTGCTAAGGCTGTTGCTGATAAGATTAAATTGAATGGAACTAGACCTTATCCGTTCATAAGAAATACTTTTAATCAAGAAGCAAAGAAAATAATTAAGAAAGCTTTACTTGAAGCTTTTAGTTAGGCAGAACTTAGGTTTGCTGAATAATCCACGAGGACTAAAAAAGAGATGGCATTTACAAGTATATGGGATATTAAACAAGAATTGGTAGTCTTTCTTAGGAATGCTGATGTTATTTCTGTTGGTGACCGTGGTGTTACAACTTCTCAAGATACTGGAACTTTTACTGCTGCTAGTTCTCATACTCTTGCTGTTAATCCAACATTGATTAAGAATGTTAGAGATATTACTGTTGTTACTACTAAACTTTCTTTTGGCTCTGATTATACAGTTAATTATAATACTGGTGTTATCACTTTCTTAGTTGCTCAAACTGGAGCTTATACAATTAATTATGACCAGGGAAGTACTGACCGTATTTATCCTGATTTTCCTCAAGCTCATTTAAAGATTAAAGATTTTCCTAGGATCGCAGTTGATATATTAGGTGCTAGTAGTAATGAATATGAGTTAGGTGCTGGTAGTACTTATTCTGAATATGATATGACTATTGTTGGTTATGATAAAGACCAAAGTGATGTAGAACAAATCATAGCAAGTATAAGAAGTAATATGATGAGCAATAAGAAAACTTTTTATTATAGTCCTTTTGTAACTCCTACTGGAATGGGAGCGTTATTAATAAGTCCTTTTGGAGAGAATAAAATCTTTCAAAGAAATCAAGATTTTAAGATAAGATTTATTTATGATAGTTAAATGGAAACAACAATAAGTTATGAAAGTGAAGATGGTAAGGTGTTTGAAGTAACACGAACTGTTGAAGTTAGGCAGAGTAGAAAAGAAATCAGTACAAATTTATTGATGAATAAGATTCGTAAGACCGAACAATACCTAGCAAATATAAATAAAAGATTAGAAATTATAAATAAACTAGAGGTAAATGAAGATGGTAAGTGAAAATTGGGGAAAACAAAAAAGCCCTATTAACGATAAAAAAGAAAAGAAAAAAGATAAGAAAGAAACTAAGGAGAGTGAAGAATAATGGCATCAAATGTTTTTAATGGAACTGGATCATATCTTATTTTTGCAGAAGACACAGCTTTCGGAACGGCTGGAACTCCAACTGGAAGTAATTATGTAGATAAGACAAGTACAACAAGTTATAGTATTACTAATAATTTTGTGAGAAGTCACGGTATTGGTGAAGGTAGAAATGCAACACAAGCAGTACCTGGTGGATTAGATGTTAGTGGAAGTACGGAGTTTGAATTAACTGACCCTGATTTCTTAAAGTATTGTGTAATTGGTTTAGTTACTGGAAGTGGAACTGTTGGATCTCCATATCTTATTACTGAAGCAAGTGATTTAGGTTATTCAGCTAGTACTGTTAATACTCTTACTTTAGAAGTTGGAAGTATAGGAGATACTGCTGATGTTATGACTTTTGATGGTTGTGCAATAAACAGTTGGTCTTTAAGTGGAACTGCTGATGAAACTATTAAAGGAAGTTTTGAATGGCTTGGTAGACAAGCAACAAGTAGTACTAGTAGTGTTACTTATGTGCCACCTAGTAATCCTCCTATGACTTTTCAAGCTGGAGCATTAAGTGTTGCTGGAGATACTGTTGGTAAATTAGTTAGTTTTGAATTAACTAGTGAAAATAATTTAGGTGTTTATAGAACACTTGGAAGTAGATTAATTAATCAACCTGTTGCTGGAATCAGAAGATATGATTTTACTGTAACTGTTAAGATGAATTATGATGACGCTGCAAGTACGCTTAATGCTGTTGAACTTAGAGCTTTGGCTATGGGTGGCTTAACTACTAGTACAACTTGTAGTGATGTTATGTCTTGGGATGGTAAGGCTATGAGTTTTGTTTTAACTGAAGGAGCAGTAGCTGGTGATAGAGTTATTACAGTAAATCTTGCTGATTGTTATTTTGAGAATCCAAGTGCAAGTTATGATGTTGAAACACAAGCTATTGAATTAACTGTAAGTGGTTTCGCTTTAGGTGGAACTAGTAGCATACCTATTCAATGGTATACTGTATCATAAAATTTTGAGGTAAAAGAAATATGGAAACTATAAAGTTGAAAGAAGGGGAAGTCCTATTAAGATCCCCACTCGGTGGAGCTATTCAAGACGCTCTCATAAACAGTAGTGATAAGAATGGTTTTAATGAAGCTAAAGTATTAATTGAGTTAATTCCAAACTGTGTTCATTCGCATCCGTGGGGTACAACTCCTATAAGAACTGCATTAAGACAAATGGATGGAATGGAATATATTAAGTTATTGAATGGTGCTAAGACTTTATTAGAGCCTTTGATGGGAACTGAACAAGTAAAAAAGTCCGAAGAGTTATCCGAACAGGAAAGTGTGACGACAGATGGCTCTCAGACCAAATGAGTATGTACGGCTATTGCCGAACATTTCACACAAATCCAACGGAGTATAGAAAGCAAAAATATCAAGATATTTTAACTTTGCTTACTATTCATTCAGAAGTTAAAAATCACGAAAAAGAAGAAATGGAAAAGAGCAATAAGAAAATGAAATCACAAGGAAATAGGAGAAGAAAATAGATGGCAGATAGTATGAACATTAAGGTTAAGTTAGACGCTAGTGATGTTAAATCTAGTGGTGGTGGTCTTAGTGGATTATTTGGTGGTGGAAAGAAATCAGGTGGTAAGTCAGGTGGTGGTGGTTTAGGTGGGATGAAAGGTCTTGCTGGAATTGCAAAGATTGCAACTGGCGTAGGAGCTGCTTTAGCTGTTCTTGGTGGTATCAAAAAACTTGCTGGGTCTATTGTTAAATCCAGTCCTAGATTACAACAAATTCTTGCTGTTATGGCTAAATCTTTTATGCTTATTCTTAGACCTATTGGTGATGTGATTGCTAATTTTTTAAGACCTATGGCTATTGGTATTCTTAGATTTTTAATTAAGAGAAGGAAAGAAAGTAAGAAAGCTGCCGCCGATGGTGAAGAGGGTGCTGAGAATAGTAGTGTGGCTGGTGCTAAGATTGAAGGGCAACAAGATTTCATTACTAGTATTGAAGAAGCTGGTGGTGTTATGAGTAATTTTACTGGGATCATTGAAGCTGGAATGTTTGTTTGGAATATTTTTTCGGGAAGTTTAGAAATGTTATGGGGTAGTCTTAAAATTATTGGAGCTATTTTATATTTAGTAGGTGCTGCGATTGTGTGGTTAGTTAGTATAGCTCTTGAGCCTTTTATGTGGATTCTAACTCCATTGGGTGAAGCTATTGTCGCGATGGGTGCTTTTATGAGTGATATTGGAACTGCTATTTGGGATTTAGCAACTGGTGGAAGTTGGGATGCTTTTATGGAAGCTATTTCTGCAATATGGAATACATTAGTTGAAAATTTTAAAAAGATATGGGCTGGATTATGGGATGCTCTTAGTAAGAAATGGGGAGATGCATTCACTAAATTTAAAGACGGTTGGACTGCTGTATGGGAAGGTATAAAAACTGTGTTTATGGCTATGGGTGAATTTTTTACTACTTGGCTTATTGACCCTATAAAGAATGCTTTTAGAACTGTTGTTGATAGTATTGTAGGATTCATTCAAGGTATTCTTAATAAGCTACCTAAATTTTTAGGTGGTGGTGGTGGAGAAGCTGAAGATAAGCCTAGAGCTAAAGGTGGTGATGTTGTTGGTGGTCAAAGTTATTTAGTTGGAGAAAAGGGACCTGAAACTTTTACCCCTAATGGTGGTGGTAGTATAAGTCCAAATGGTGCTGGTGGTGGTGGAAGTGTTACGATTAATGTTAATGCTATGGATGCTGGAAGTATTGATAGTGGAATAATAAGTAAGATTCAAAGTGCTGTTGAAGAAGCTATGAAGAGAAGCACAGTAGGAAGAACTACTGAGTTTAGTGGGGTACAATAATGGGAACTGCAACTTATTTAGCTGGAACTCTTTTAGAAGGATGTGATACTGTTAGAATGAATAAGGGTGGTAATATTATTCAATTACCTATGCCTGGAGAGGATAGTGACCAAACTGAATTATTTGATTTTGGTGGGAGCATTGAAAGTTATAGTGTTGCTGGAACTTTTTTAGGAGAAGAATCAGATATACAAAATTTTATTACTCAATTTACTGCATTGGTAGATGGAAATCAAGTTACTACTGTTGCTTTTACTTGTGCGTTATTTGCTAGTAATCAAGATGTTATGATTATGAGTTTTGATTTTACTTTAGCTTTACCTGGAAATCAATTAACTTATAGTTTTAAATTAGCTAAGGGGAATGCGATATAGATGGCAAGTGCTATGCTTAGTAAGGTTTTAGTGAATGGTGTTGATGTTAGTGCTAGATGTGTTAATTGGAAGTGTAAGGATTCTTTTGGAGAAGAGATTAGAGATATTAAATTAACTTTTAATAAAAAGATTTATGCTGATATTCCTACATTAAATAGTGGTATGAGTATTAAGATTTATAGAGGGGAAACTACTAGTACTGACCAGTTTGTTTTTGATGGTTTTATTGATACTGTTAATAAACAAGGTTTATTTATTGAAGTTATGGCTAAGGATAAGATGATTTCTTTAGTTAGAAAGAATGTTCGTTATTCTTATAATGGTGCTGCTTTACCAAGTACTGAAGGTAGAGGGTCTTGGATTATGACTGATATGATTGAAACTTGGGGTGGTATGACTGCAAGTGTTGTTGATACTGGAAGTACTATTCTTATTGAAAAGTTTATTTGTAATGATACTGATATTTTTAGTAGGTTACAAATGTTAGCTGATATTTATGATTATATGATTTATTATGATACTGATGATGAGAAAGTTCATTGTGAGCCTAAAGGTTATTTAGATAATAGTATTCCTTTAGTTATTGGTCAGAATGTTTCTAAAGTTCCTAAATGGATTTTTGATAACACTCAATGTGTTAATCAATTAACTGTTAAAGGTGCTGTTCAAAGTGTTGAAACTAACGAACAATTTAATGGTGATGGAACTAGTGCTAGTTTTATTCTAGGTGCTAAACCAGCTACTGTTAAATTATTTATTGATGGTGTTGAAAAGGTTGCTGGAGTTGAGAGAAGTACTAGTGGTAGTTATGATTATAGTATTGATAAAGAAACTGCAACTATTAAATTTCAGAGTGGAAGTATTCCAGCTGCTGGTGTTAATAATATTAATGTTCAGTATACTAAAAGTATTCCAGTTCCTATTCAAGTGGAAGATACGAATAGTCAGACTACTTATGGTTTACATACTGCTGTTAAACATTTTTCTGATATTCAAAGTGTTGATGATGCTGAACAAAGAGGTCAGAACTTCTTAGATAAGTATGCTAATCCTTTTGTTAAAGTTAATTTACAAGTTAGTGGTTTACACAATTATGAAGCTGGTCAAAAAGTTCCAGTTACTGATGGTTATAATAATGAATCAAGAAATTTGTTAATTAATAGTATTAGTAAGAAATGGCCTGGAAAACTTGATACTCTTGAGATGGGTGATAAGGATTGGCGACTTGCTGAATGGGGTGTGTTTACTATTGAGAGAGTTAGAAGACTTGAGGAAGAGCAACAGAAGAATACTAAATTAATTATTAGTGTTAAGACTTTTCC
>Ga0307928_10004765_pt1 | contig 10263 bp, 17 predicted proteins | sample AceLakmetagen232_FD_201815 | JGI IMG/M metagenome (GOLD analysis project Ga0307928, IMG submission 201815) | Saline water microbial communities from Ace Lake, Antarctica - #232 | ecosystem: Environmental > Aquatic > Non-marine Saline and Alkaline > Saline | place: Antarctica: Ace Lake...
ACTAAGGGGAACACTTCATGCTAGCCATTCTCGCACAAACAGCAAAAGAACTCGGCCCGGCAAGCATCGGTTTCGGGGCGGGCGGCCTCACGCTGGGCAGTCTGGCCCTGTTCTTGGTAAAACGTAAGCTCGGCAAGGTGTGCGATCACGTGGACGACCAAACAAAACACATCGACCCGCAAAACGGGTATGTACGTAAGTCGATGTGTGACCGCAACTTCAAGGAATTGAAGGAAGACATCGGCAACGTCAACGCCAGCGTCCAGATATTACACGGGCGAATTGACCGCGTACTAGAGAAGCTAAACTAATGGCCCACACTTACTACCCCGCCACTATCGTCATCACCTTTTCCTCCGCCGCCTACACCACCGGCGACTACGGTAGGCTGTTCGGTGATACCAACTCCGACGCTATTGACTTCGCCTCCGCCACGTCCGACGTATGGGACAATAAGCGGTACGTGCTTTCAGATACGGTTGCGGGTGCTACGGTGACAATGACCGCCGCTAGCCAAACGGTGGGGATGCACATATTCGGGGTGGAGACATACGATAGCCTGGGTAATGCCCACGGGTCGCTCGTAACGGACGAGGACACAATTTACATCGACATGAAGCCACGCATACCGGGCGGGATGGGAATCACGAGCTACGACCCGGAATCACAAGACTTGGTTTTGACGTTATAGGTAGACAATGAGAAATAGAGCGGTATTCAAGAAAATCGAACAGGCGATGGAGTCTCAAGACTACACCCCCGAGCAGCTTGCCGACGCCACGCCCGTACAGGTGGCGACGGTGGCGAAGCTGGACGCTAAGGACACGGCGGAGGCCGAGCGGTTCTGGCCGGGCATCAAGCGGCTGTTATTGTTGGACCGGCAGGCCGAGGCCGACGCACACAACACGGCAACGCTGACGGGCGTGGTGCAAGCGTGGCTAGACGCCAACTTCCCCTCGTGCGAAATCGAGGCGGCCCGCGACGGAGCCCACCCTTTCGTCACGTTTTGGCTCAACGGCAAACCGGACGAACCGCAAGCGGTAGAGGAGGTGGCCCGTGGCTGACGCAACCATGTATGTAGACGGCACACTGGGGACCGGGGACAACGACGGGTCAGAGTGGCAACACGCCTACCAAGGTGAGGCCGGGCTACAGGCCGCGTTTGACGCTGTAGTGGACGGCCAAGACACGATAATAAATATCCAAAATACATTCGCAATAACCAGTACGATAGATGTCGACGCGGGCGGCGGGGCACTAACCAGTAACGATTGGCTAACCGTCGTCGGGCACATCGCCGAAGTTGAACTGACCACGGGCAACTACGTGGAACTGGACGCGGGAGACAATGACCTATCTGGCCCCGTCGTGAAGGTTGCCGACGTGGAAGCCATACACTTCAAACATATTCACACCAAAGACAATCACAGTGCGGCGGACGCCACGGATACCGGATTCGGCATGGCTTCCACCGGATACCAAAGAGGCTTCGTTTTCACTAACTGCAAAAGCACTGGCTGTTACCGGGGCTTGGAATGTAACGACAGCGGGTACAGTCGGCAGGTGGTGGTAGTGGATTGTGACTTCGCGGGCGTTGGTAGCTACGCATTGTACGCAGCATGTTATGGCGTGATGTGTCTGGATTCGCGGTTTGCCACCACCACGGGCGGATGTGTGTATTCCACTCTTGGGCACGCGGCTGTCCGTTGCCGGTATGTCGGCGGACAATACGGCGGGTTTGCACATGCGATGACGTCGTCTTATATCGACTGCACTTTTGATTCTCAAAGCGCGGCGGCCTGCAGGGCCGAGAGCACGCAGGCTCTGTTAGCGATGTATAACTGTGTTTGCACACCCGACGCGGCCAGCGACGATTTATTTTACCGTAACGCTGGAGCTATTGTTCAAGATTACAACTTTCTCGCTGCCACCGACGATGCTCTGGCAACTGGCAATAGTGAGGTAGATGTGACCGTCACGTATGCCGACGCGGCTGGCGGCGACTATTCAATAACGTCAATTCTGGATTCGAGCGGCAACAACCTGGGAGCGTTGCCCGGCAAGCCGGACTATCAAGACCAAGGAACTATGCCTGGGGCAATCGGTAGCCCTCGCGGGGTGGCCGGTGGTGGTGGCGGCGGCTTTAGCGTGGGTTCACCAATAACAGGGGCTTTTTAATATGGAATACTTTGTAGGTTTTACGAGCGGGGGAGTGCCCACGGCGGGCCTGACGCTTGCGTGGGAAACGCTGGTGGCGTCAACTTCTGGCGACGACAGGGCTGCTGGCAACCCTATCGGTGCGACCGACCACGGCGGCGGGTTGTATATGTTTGAGATTGATTTCGGCACTGCCCCTTGGAACACTATCACCGAGGACTTGATAGGCTTTATTGACGGAGGGGCAACGTTGGCCGACATAGACCGATATAAATTCGTTGCGTTCACTAAGCGCGGATTAGGACTTACTGTGTTAACCCATAAAGGCATACAAACGAAGGCGACGGGTGACGTTGTGTATTATGACGCAGACGACGCGACCGCCGCACTCAAGGCCGATATGACCAACGCGGCCACTACAATCACGCGAGCATTGGCGGCCCCGTAAATGGAAAGCGACCTACTATTACCAGTCGGTGCGGAGTTGAGCCACGGGTGGTTCGGCAATGGCTATTTTGCTAACATGTCGCTATTGCATGGGCAGTATTGGTGTCGGCCTCGTGACGAAATGTGGCTGATATACCGTGACGATGGGGCGGGGGCGTTCGACGACGCCATGCCCTGTGCCACAGCGGCCAGTAGCGATGCCAGCACGACCATTGCGGTACAAGATTTGGCCCCCGCCTACGTAGACGCAAACTCTATGTTGTTGCTACACTTCAACGGCACGGACGCTTCGACAACTGTTACCGACACTTCGCCCACAACCAAAACGGTTGCGGCGGCGGGTGTATTTGCGATAGACGACGCCCAGTACAAGTTCGGCCCGACTAGCGGTTACTTCTCCTCTCCCGCTGACGTATTATCTGTCACCGACCACGCCGATTTTGCGTTGGGTGCGGCATGGACGATAGAGTTGTGGGCTCGACTATCTGAAACGCCAACGGCAGATATTCGTTTTTGGCGGCAATATGTTGACGGCACACATATTGCCCTGTTCCAGTACGTATACACTACAGGCCAGCTTAGGATGCTGCTGCGTAATAACCCGCTCGACAGTGACCTATTCTCAGACCTCGCCGTAATCCTTGTCGTGGGCACGTGGCACCACATAGCCGCGACGTTTGACGGGACCACGTGTCGCCTATTTTTGGATGGAACATTGGTTGGCTCCATCGTGGCCGATTACACTGTGCCCGATTTTGCCGCCAACCCCACCGTCGGCTATGCCGGCACGTTTCGCGGGTGGCTGGACGAATTCGCCATATTCGACACGTGCAAATACACCGCCAATTTCACCGCCCCGACAAAGCCTTGGGGCTACGACCAAACCAACATTTACCAGTACCGCCGACTTGCCGTATCCCCTGCCGGTAGTACATCCTCAGACGCATCGGCGACCATCAACGTTGAGGTGGATTCGAGCGGATCGCTCGTCGGCCCGGTGGGCAACCCGTCGCTCGACCTGGCGGCCACCGCGATTGCAGCTGGCAAAATACGTTGCGTCTGGAATTACGACGCCGATAATGAGCCGGCAACCCCAACAGGATTCAAGATATATTCTAGTAGCGACGCCGGCACCACCTACGCCCTGGAGGGCTCCGACGCCTACCGGGCGGGTGCCCAGCGGCACAGCTACACCACGGCGGCCAAGACGGACGCCGAGGACTACGTGATAAAGGTTGTCACCTACCGCACTATCGGCACCGGCGACTACGAACTGGGCGACGCCACAAGCGACACCGCCACCGCCGACTCGACAGGCCCCGCCGCCGCTGCCACAATAACCGTTACGGCCACGCCGTAAACAGACTCCGCTTCCTTCCTTTCCGGCCCCGTCATCCTACTCTATGGGTGGCGGGGTTTTTTTGTTGGCGGTTTTCAGCCCACGGATAAGCCAATATGCCACACACCACTGATAATTTCTTCGTATGAATTTAATGTGGTTAGGTAGGGGCTCCTGAATGGCAGCGTCGCAGAGTTCTTTCGGTATCCACACTTGCCTGTGGGTTTTGGAGCGTTTATCGGTCATGACTTACCCTCCGCCTGGGCTATGGCGGCCTTTGCCACCGACGCCAACCGTGTCACGTCGTCGTGGCTGGCGGCCGACAACTCCGGTAACGGCTCTAATGATGCGATTCGCCGCAACGCCGCCAGCAGGGCATCACACTCCTGTTTGTACGACATGGCTTCACCGTCGGGGTTGTTTGCGGTATCCTCTAGTACTTCCGTAGACAATCCGGCGACCTCACACGCATTCCAGCACGCCACGAGACGGCGGGCGTTGGCCAGATTTACGGCAGCATCCCTCGCTGCTGGAAACGTCGATCCCACATACGTAGTTTGCTTTCTGTCCGGTTGATCTTTGGTATCCAACTCCCATATTCCGAACTCCACAGCCTCAACCTTACCCGTCGTGTGCTTCGCCGTCTCGTCCCTTTTCCTGTCTGTCATTTTGAAAGTTCTCATGTCGTTCTCCTGTTCTGGTTGTCCTGGCCATTTTGTTGACGCCGACAATATGGTTAGGCCTCCATATATTTCTGGGCCTCACCGTGGAGCAGAAGGCCGGTGCCCTCTTCCCACCTCTCGATTGCCGCTTCCACCTTGGCCATTGCCTCACATTGAGCGTCCCATGCCCCACCATTGGTTGCGGTTTGATATTCGCACCACGCCAACACGGGGGTGGCGGGATCGTTCCACAGCGTCGCCACGGCGGATACCTCTGCCCATCCGTGGCCGGAGGGCACCACTTTGTATTCTATTGTGTAATTACTAATCATCGTCTTGCCCTTTCCGTTTGGTTGCCTCATCAGTGCCGGAGTCCAGCCGGCAGACGCCCGAAGGCGTTTCGGCTTAGTTGGCGTGGCAGGCCTCTTGGGCCGCCTTGATACCAGCCACAACCATTGTGGCCGCGAAGGTATGTCTCGCCACATCGTCCATCCCACACATTATGGCCTCTTTGGTGTCCCGTAGTGCCTCGCGGAAGCTGGCCTTCACCTGTGATCGGAGGCACTCAACCAAAACCGTGTCATCGTAGGTGGCTAGTGGGTGGTTGTCGAGCCATCGTACGGCCGCCCTCATGCTCGCCTCTGCCGCGATGTGTACTAAGTCGTTTTCCATCGTTCTGCCCTTTCCAGTTTGGTTGTCTTTTTCGTTCCTCATCTACTATAAGTATACACCAATTCGACGCGATGTCAAACAAAAAATTGAGAATAATCGAAAGTTTTTTGCTGAGCAGCCCGCTTTACAATTTATTACAGGGCTTATAAAATTAAGCCCCTTGCAAGGTCCTTGCAAGCCCCATCATAGGGGCTAAGGATAAAGATAAAGATAAAGATAAAGACTAGGATAAAGATAAGGACCATGTTTTTGAGAATTTATTTCATTTTTTGTTTGCATCTGCCGACAGTGGGTGTATAATTGGCTTAGATAGCAGCAGGCAACAGGAAAGCGGCCACAGGCGAAAGGGCGACGATGATTGCGAATTACGAAACATTTCTAGAGACTAAGCGTGGGGTGGGGTCTGATTCCGGCTTTGAGTTGGACCCGGCACACATCTGCGATAAGGTTTTCCCGTTCCAAAGAGATCTGATCGCATGGGCCTTGCGGAAGGGCCGGGCCGCCATATTCGCAGATTGCGGTCTAGGCAAGAGCCTTATGGAGCTGGTCTGGGCCACCGCCGTAGCTGAAAAGACCGGGGGCAAGGTTCTGCTTTTGACGCCGCTAGCGGTGGGCGTCCAGATGGAGAAAGAGGCCGAGAAGTTTGGGCTTGAAGGCAAGCGGTACGGCCACGGCGAGTCACAGATTGTCATAGCCAACTACGAGAAGCTCCACCATTTTGATCCATCAGATTTCACGGGGATAATTCTCGACGAAAGCTCCATCCTGAAAAACTTTAAGGGGGCCATAAAAAACAAAATAAATGTATTCGTTCGCAAAATACATTATCGGTTATTGGCAACAGCCACGGCGGCACCCAACGATTTTATCGAGTTGGGCACGTCGAGCGAAGCTCTGGGGTATCTCGGATATATGGATATGTTGGGGAAGTTTTTCGTGAACGACCAAAACAACTGTGCCCAGAATACGAGGGGGCGGTTTGGTGAGGCGACTAAGTGGCGGCTCAAGGGCCACGCCCAAGATATGTTCTGGCGATGGGTTACGAGCTGGTCGCGGGCCGTTCGCGCCCCGTCCGATATGGGTTATGATGACGGCGATTTCATTCTACCCCAACTAAACGAAATGAAACATCGTCTTGATATATCTCGCCCACCGAAAGATATGTTGTTCTCGCTTCCCGCCAACGGACTAAAAGAGGTTCGGGACGAGAGGCGGGCTACTATTAAAGACCGTTGCGAGATGGTGGCCGACCTCGCCAACGGCACAAGCGATTACGTAGTGGTGTGGTGTAACCTCAACGATGAGGGGAATATGTTGGAAAAGATTATCCCAGACGCCATACAGGTGTCGGGCAAAGACGACGACGACAGCAAAGAGTCTAAGCTGGCGGCCTTTAGTAATGGAGACGAGCGAGTTTTGGTTACTAAGCCCAAGATAGGGGCCTGGGGGCTCAACTGGCAACACTGCAACCGGGTGACGTTCTTCCCCAACTACAGCTACGAGCAATACTACCAGGCGATTAGACGTTGTTGGCGATTCGGGCAGAAACGAGAAGTGCGGGCCGACCTGATTTACACACAGGGCGACGTACATAGCGTTACCAACCTGAGCCGTAAACAACAGCAGGCAGATGCGATGTTCACGCACCTTGTCCGCGAAATGAACAACGCTTTGTATATTAAACAAGACAGCATATACCCCGAAGCCGTGGAGGTTCCATCATGGGCGTAAAGCATCAGACGTTGACGGATGAGTATGCAATCTATAACGGTGATTGCATTGAGGTAATGGCGGACATGGGCGAAAGCTCTATAGACCTATCTATATATAGTCCGCCGTTCTGCGGGTTGTATCAGTACAGCAGTAGCGAGCGGGATTTGTCGAACTGTGATAGCTACGATGACTTTTTCGTACACTATCGCTTCGTGGTCCAGGAACTTGCCCGGCTGACTAAACCAGGCAGATGCACAGCGGTCCACTGTATGGACACGCCCAGCGGTAATTCTGGATGCGACCACCTCGTCGATTTTCCTGGCGATATAATCAGGCTACACGAGGCGGAGGGGTGGAACTACGTTGCCCGGCATTGTATTTGGAAGGAGCCGCTAACGGTACGCAACCGTACTATGCAAAAGAATCTGGCACATAAGACCCTTGTTAGCGATTCGATATACTGTGGCGTGGCGTCCGCCGACTACCTGCTGATATTCCGCAAGAACGGAGAAAACGAGATACCAGTAGAGCACCCTACGGGGCTAGAAGAATATCACGGGGAACGACAGATACCGGCGGATCTGTTGCACTACAAGGGGCATGTGGGCAAGCAGACCGGCAACCGATTTTCGCATTGGATATGGCGTCAATATGCTAGCTCGTTTTGGGATGACATTCGTCTCGACAACGTGTTGACGTATAAGCCGGCCAGGACAGAGGACGACGAAAAACATGTCCATCCCCTACAGCTGGACGTGATAAACCGTGTTGTCGTAATGAGGTCTAATCCTGGCGAGGTAGTATTCACTCCGTTTATGGGGGTAGGGTCCGAGGTATTCGGGGCGGTGATACACGATCGTAAGGGTGTTGGGGTAGAGTTAAAAGAGTCATACTACAAGCAGGCGATTATCAACCTGGAAAACGCCAAGAAGAAGTCGAGGGAAGGAAAATTATTTTCTTGTTAAGTTTTTTCTTGCATCTGCCGATAATGGGTATATACTGTAATTATGGCGTATAAAGCAAAATTCAAAAACGGGCGGCAGACGACGGCCTGGTTCGCCGGCAAGGAGCTCGATATGATACACAAGGAGGCTGATATGGAAGGCATATCTGTTTCCGCCCTAATCCGCAATGCAGTTTTGGCCAACTTGGTTGACAGCCGGGCATATTGGTCGGACGTGGCAGAGCGAATCGAATATGATTGTCAGGAGCTATAAACTATGGACAATATCTATGACACATTGGACAGGCTATACGAGAGCGACGGTGAGCACTGCTATGAGCTCACCCACGACGGGCAGCGGTGGGAGTTCCGGGGCCGCGTGAGAGGTACGGGGATTGGAGTACACGTGGCAAACAGTGATCGGCGATGCGTGATGGACCGGGTTGTGTATTTCGGCCGTCAACACTACACCAACACCATCGTTGACATAATCGCCGACGACCTGCTCGGTGGCGGGCCAATAGCCAATGCGGTGGATCAATTCGACGACACGCCGATCTGCATCATCGGCCAAGGGGACAGCGAGAGGAGGATATACGGATGACACTACCCGACTGTGTAACGTACAGCGAACTACTCCGTGACGAACGGCTTGAAGACGAGGCAAGAGAATTAGACGCGGACTTCTACGGGAGCGGGATCGAGAGCTCGACGGCGGAGCCGTCGGACCTGGGGGGTGATGGCTAGAGGGTACGAGACGCAGGCCCGGAGGGGCGGATGGTTTAGCCTCCATGCCGCCCCGGACCGGGCGTAACCGAACGGAGGCTAGACATGGAGCAATGCATGGCGGACCTAGAACGAAACCTTGAAAGGTGGTGGTAAGTAGTGGATACCGCAAAACTACAACAGATTTTGGCTAGCCATAAAAAATGGCTGAAAGGCGAAGACGGCACCCGTGCGAGCCTGGCCGGTGCGAGCCTGGCCGGTGCGAACCTGGACTATGCGAACCTGACCCGTGCGAGCCTGGCCTATGCGGACCTGGCTGGTGCGGACCTGAACGGTGCGAACCTGACCCGTGCGGACCTGATCCGTGCGAGCCTGGCCGGTGCGGACCTGACCGGTGCGAACCTGGCCGGTGCGGACCTAACCGGTGCGAACCTAACCGGTGCGAACCTGATCCGTGCGAACCTGACCCGTGCGAACCTGGACTATGCGAACCTGGCCGGTGCGAACCTATCCTGTGCGGACCTGGCCGATGCGCACCTGACCAGCGCGAACCTGGCCGATGCGAACCTGTCCCGTGCGGACCTGGCCGGTGCGGACCTGATCCTTGCGAACCTGACCCGTGCGGACCTGGACTTTTCCTCCTGGCCCCTCTGGTGCGGTTCATTTAACGTGCGGGTAGACAAGCGTCTAGCTGCCCAGCTGGCGTACCATTTTTGTCGACTGGATTGCGACGACGCCGACGTACAATCGGCTCAAAATGCCATACGCGACCTCGGCAACACGTTTCACCGCGTAGGCGAGTGTGACAAAATAGAGGCGAATGGAGGTGGTCATCGTGGCTGAGGAACAAAACGAAATCCAAGAACGTGACGAATTTATCGAAGTTCTGGAGCAAGAGTTTGCTCTAGCCAAACGGCGGGAACCCCAGGACGGAGGACTGGCGTGGCTTCCGGAATGGTATTTGGGCCGGGGGGCTCGCATCAAAGCTGCCCGCGAAGCAGTGAAAAAACGGTACCGTGAAATGATGGACCACCTGGACGCTGAGGATAGGGCGTTGGACTACCGTTGGGGCCAGCAGTTCCGGGACGAAGTGGACGCGGCACTGGCACTGCAAGGCGGCAAGAAGAAGAGCGTAAAGTTTCTGACCGGCACGGCCGGGTATCGCTCTAGCAAGGGCAGCATCGAAATCGCCGACACGCAAGCGACGAAGAAATGGGCGGCCGAGAACCTCAGCCACGCCCAGCTTGTCGCGGCCATCAGCAGCCTCAACAAAACGCCGCTGCTTGAAGCGGTGCGATGGGAGGAGCGGGTAGACAAGGAAACCGGCGAGGTGTTTGTTTCCCCCACCAACGTTCCCGACGGCTGCATCCTTCACCCGCCGGGCGACAAGTTCTACCCGTCACCCCCGACGAAGAAGTACCTGCCTAAGTCGGCGGTGGCAGAACTGGAAGGTGTATAATGAAAGCGATACTCAAAAAACTACACGCCATATCACAAGACGTAGGCTACATCCAGAAGGACGCCAAGAACCCCCACCACGGCTACACCTACGCCAGCGAGCGGGTGATTAAAGAAGCTTTGCATGCGGCCATGAATAAGCACGG
>Ga0307928_10004767_pt1 | contig 10261 bp, 4 predicted proteins | sample AceLakmetagen232_FD_201815 | JGI IMG/M metagenome (GOLD analysis project Ga0307928, IMG submission 201815) | Saline water microbial communities from Ace Lake, Antarctica - #232 | ecosystem: Environmental > Aquatic > Non-marine Saline and Alkaline > Saline | place: Antarctica: Ace Lake...
CTGAAAAAACCCTTTGTTTTTCACGTTTCGAAAAATAAAAGGGCTTGCGTAACTTTTTGAGACGTAGGTATACCCCACTTGAGTTTTTAAGACCCCTTATTCTACACTTTTAACTAGTTTTAATCAAGATATCCAGAAACATCTTCCCAGTACTTAATAGCTCTTTCTCCATTTTTATCACCATTTATACCTACATTCCACGCTTTTGCAACATCAGTTGGACTCATTCCTTGTTTTAATAGTCTATCTATATATTTTAATGCAAACTCATCTTGTAGTGCTGGATTAGCAACAAACTCTTTAGGGGTTACTTTTTTACCTAATACAATTTTTGAATAAGAAGAAAGAGTAGGTGGTTCTACTTGATACCTTCCTAAGGCTCCACTATGTGGTTGTGTATAAGAATATGTTTCTGCGTCATTTTTAGGTTTATAAGCAACATTTTTAGTATCAAACAATGTACTTGTTTCGTGTTGTCCTATTGCTTTTGAAAGAGATGAAGCATTATACTCTGGTTTGGGTGCTTTATATTCTACTTTCCCATCAAACTTACCCTTTAACCCTTGCCATCCTTTCTTAATTCCTTTCCAAGCATCACCGAAAACACCACCCTGTCCGTCATATGGTCCTCCCTTTCCACTGTAAGGTCCTCCTTGTCCTTTAGGAACTTCGTTATTCTTAAGAAGATCTTTTCTTATTTCACTCCATCCTTTAAAGAGTTGTTTTTTCTCATTCTTTCCAGTTTTTTTATTCTGCTCCCAAACATAAGCTTCGTTTTCATTAATAAATATTTTTTTGATAGGCCCACCTTTTTTAATTCCTGCATTGTAGTTAGAAAGAAAATCTTTCAATGTACTAATAACATCATTTACAACAGCTTTATCTGAGGGTATTTTACCAGTTTCTAATTCGTAAATAAAAGAAGAGAATTTTTGTTCGAATGGTGTTAAGTCTTGTATTTTAGCTCTTTGGAAATCTTCTGTAATAGACATACCTTTAAGATCCTGTAAGGACACTTCTTCCCCAGTAGTTGATTCTGCTTTTAATCCTAATTCATAATCACTTTCTTCTTTATTACTAATACCTCTTTCAGCTCTTTCTAGGGATGCATCAGCTTCCGCTTCTTTTACTCTCTCTTCTATTTTTTTAATTTCAGCTTCAGACTTACCTTCAACACGAGCTCTTAACCTTTCTAATGGTTCAGAGATTGGATGGTTCTGAGGATTGATAGTTCTAAACATTTTTTGTTGATAGAAACTACCAGGTTTCATTAAGTTAGCAAAATTATAACTTTTTGCAGGATCACCCTTCATAGCTGATTGTAACCATTGGTCTTGTGGCTCTACTATTATTTTTTTAAATCCACTTTTTAGACCTTCAGCAAACTTAGCATAAACACCAGGGTTTTGACTTTGTAAATTAAGACCTTCTAAATATTCTTCAGCGTAAATAGTTTTAAGATCTTCATTTCTCTTTAAGTCCTCTTTCATTTTCTTTATCCATAACTTACCCATTTCGTTATCCGTCTTAGTTAAGGATGGATTTGTCTTCTTAAAATGGTCTGTAAAGATTGGATTTTTTTGTTTATCTTTTTCAAGCCATCCATCTTCCTTTAATTTTAATCCATATTTCTTTGCTAATTTTTGATCTGTATTTTCTTTAAATTCTTCTAGTTTCTTTTCGTTAGCAGTTATTTTTTCAGTAGTATCTTTTATTCTCTTTTTAATATCAGTTGTTTCAGTAGGAGTTAAATCTTTGTTTAATTCTTTTTTGAAAAAATCTAATTTATTCTCTAGGTTTTTAATTGGAGCATAATCAAATTTTACTGCTCCTTCAGAAGTAGCAATAGGTCCATATCCTACAAATTGTCCATAATCTTCTGAATACTTTCTACCACTTAAATCTTTAGTTCCGGTAAATGCATTATTAACATTATTCCTTATTATACTACTAAGACCTTCGTCAAAAGATTTCATTAGTTCTCTTTGTTCTCCTTTGGATAGGTTTAATTTATTATCTAAAATAATAGAACGAGATCCTTTTGATACATCATAAAGAGCAGTACTAAATGATTCTGGATCATTAGCTGCTTTTTTACCTTTCACCAACTCCATATTACTTCTAGCATTCTCTAATGCATTTTCTAGTAAGTTTGTCTTATTTCTAGTCTTTACTTTTTCGTAATTAACAAAACCTTGTTTTTGTTTAACAGGTGCTTTAATAATATTTTTATCTCGTAAAAATTGATTTAAATCTTTACTTAAGCCCAGCATTTCTTGCTTTTCAGAGATTTTGACTAATTTATCATTTTGGTCATATTTTGCTGATTCAAGGTTACGTTCACTCATTGCTTGTTCTAATTCTTTATACCTTGCTTCTTTTTCTTTAAATATCTTAAGTTCTTTTTTTGTTATTTTTCCAAGTCTAAAAGCTTTCTCTATTACACCTTCCTTAGGTGTTACAACTGGATTTACCTTAGTTTTAGGGGTAGTAGAAACCTGAGTGGTAGGTAAGGACCTATTTGGGGTTAAAGGTGCCTTAACGGGGCTTGTAGAGCCTTGTAGAGGGGTCCTAAGAGTTGTTTCAGGCAAAGAAAGAGATGGTTGAAGTCTTTTTTTCTCTGCTTCGAATTTCTTGAAATCTTTTATACCTTCTACTGCTTGTTTTACGTCTTGTCTAGGCGCACCTTGTTTGATTGCTTCTTGTACAGGCGCAACCTTGTTTGAGTTTTTATATTCAATACTCTTTAAAGCATCTTGCTCGTTAAGTTTAATTGTTAAGTATGGATTCTCAGGGTTGTATCTTGGAACAGCATCACCAGTTGGTAAAACCTTACCTACATCTGCAAGTAAAACATTAACTCCATCTCTTTCCATTTGTTCTGCTATAGTCGAGTTATTCAATTTGGAATCATATTTCTTAGTACCAGTTTCTGCTATTTTTGCTTCAAGTTGTTCTTCTGAAAGATTTGGATTCTTTTTACTGATTCTTTCCTTTACTTCAAAGTATAACGAATTTAATGGATTTGTTTTTGTATTAAAACTTTGTTCACGTGGCATATAACCAGCTGGTTTATTTATTAAACCTTCTGGTGTTTTTTCTCTTAAGAAGATTCTTAAAGCATGATCTGGATTACCAACATTAACTCCCTCACTTTGTATATATCTCATTGTTGTGGCTACATCAGGATCTTTAACAATCGCTACTTTATTTGAGTACTTATCTGGATTTTTGTAAAAATCATTTATATTATTTTTATCAATAAGAGCAATCTTAGCTCCGTATCCAGTAATAGGAACCTCTCCTTGTGAGAAGTTTGTATTATTTGTATTTGGAATTTTTGTATTTGGAACTTCAAAAGGAATACTATCAAGTAAGCTAGTTTTATTTGTCGATGCGCGAAGTTGCTCTCCTTTAAGTTGAGGATTAAGACTTTCACCCATAGATTTTAGATCTTTTATTTCTTTAATTTTCCTAGCTTCTGGTGCTAATGTTTGATTATATAATTGGTTTTTAGCTACTACGATACGCGTTACTTCTTTTTTTATTTGTTCCACAGAAAGAGCTCCATCACTCTTGGTGATTAAGTTTCCTAATTTTCTTCTAGCAACTTGCTCCATTAAATTAAGTGCTTCTACTTCACTAGTTATAGGACCAAGGTCTCTAAATCTTTGATCAGTTGGATATTGCTTCTGATACTCAACTCTCATCTTATCTATCTTAGGTAAATCGAGTTTCAAAACTTCAGGTATTGCTTGTCCCCTTTTAGCTGTTGGAACAACTTCACCTACGTAGTCATTAAATGTTTTAGCTGACATTTTATATGCCTCTTCATTTCCATATTTTTTAACAAGATCTTTATTGCTTAACATTCCTCTTTTATATCCCATACCATGAAGAGCCACCATCAAAGCAGCATCTTGTAAAGCTGGTGCTATTTCTCCATTTTCCATAAGAGATAAAGCAGCTGTTCCTATTCCTACAGTTGCATATCCTTTAAATGATTGTCCTGATGCTCCTAACATTCCACCAAAAGCAATATCATACATTGCTCTCTTAACGTGATCTTTAAATTCAGCATCTACTTGTCCTGTTGCTTTTTGTCCAGTCAATCCTATTTGTCCCCATAAACCAAGTAATCCTGCTGATTGAGCCATTTTCTTTAGTCTGATGTTTCTTACTTTTGCTGTAGCAGCTGACATTCTACCAGCATCAGTAACAAGACCTGTTGTCTTCATTGCAGTTTCAGCAACATTCGCTGCCTTCTTAATTCCTAGTAAAGATTTGGCACCCTTAAATGCGAACCCTAAACCTTTACTTAACAATCCTAATCCAGTAATAGTACCTCCTATTTGTCCTGCTATATTAGCTACTTTGTCAAGACCAGTTGCGTCTTCACTAGGACCTGTACCTGGAGCTATTCCTGCAGTTCCACCTCCAACTACTCCTTTCAAAAATTCACGAATAGGATCAGGTAACCATCCTTCTCCGAAATTGCCCATTTCTTCTTTAAATGATTCTCCAAAGAATTTACCAGGTTTTATTTTTGTTAAATCTTCTTCCCATCTCTCAGCCATTTTCTCAGCATCTTTAAGTTTAAGTTGACCTGCGTATTTTATTATTTTTCCATCTTTATCTTTTATTTCAGTATCAATTTCTTTGTAAGAAGGTAAACCCTGGGTATCTTTGTCTTCCCACGATGAGGCCATTAACCTAGCTTGATTTAAATCTATTTCCTTATGGACAAGAAGTGTTAATGGAACAGCTTGAATTGCTGTTTTTTGTTCATGTTTAGGTTTTGTAAAAACTTGTAAGTTAGCAAGAGTATCGCTTCCACCTGCCCAAATAGGCAGAGCATGGTCTACCTCGTATAAGTAAGATGATTTTCCACCAAGGATAGATTTATATAATCCTGGATTTAATTTTTCATTAAAAATAGCACGTTCTGATTTTATTAAAGCACCAGGTTGTGTTTTGTCTATATTGTATTGTCCACCACCAAGATATTCAGGCCAGTTTCTTATCTGTGCATTTTCTGATGGTGTTTTCCATAAATCTCTTTCATCAGGTTGAACAAACTGTGCGTAGTCAGGAATATCTTCATATTTACCTTCTTTTTGTTCTCCTATTATTTGACCTACTGGGAAAGTCTTGTACTCATTAGAACCTAAATTACTAACAGGTTCTGAGGGTGTAAAAATATTACTAGGACTAAAAGATCTAGTAATGCCTGATTGTATATTATTGCTTGATTCTGTTTTTGCTCTTTCTTCTAATGTTTTTACCAACCCTGAAAGATCAGCAATTGATAATCCTTTACTTTTGTTTTGATATGTTGTATTTTCTGTAAGATTTGCCATTATTCATCGTATGTTATATTATAACCTAATATACTTCCAATTGCTTTCGCTGTTGTTTCATCATCTCCACTAAACAGTCTAGAAAGATATGCCCCCGGATCATCTTCGTATCCTTCGAAATTATTTCCTATCCCTGCATATAATTCGTCAAGTAAATTACCTCCTAAATCGCTATATTTATTTTTCCATTTACTCTTATCTTCAAGTCCCCCTTTTTTTACTAAATTTTTAACTGCTTTTTTAACACTACCTATATTTTGAATAAGATAGCTACCCATAGAGTTATCTGCTGAGCCTGAAATAGAGGCAAAAAGTTGGTTTGCGTAAGTATCTCCACCTGACACATTTCCTAATGTTCTAATAAGTTCATTCATTTCTCCTATTTTTTCATTATCTCCACCGGAATTAGATATAGTTGTTTTAATCGCTTGACTAATTGCAGATGTCATCGCCATTCTTTTTTCTGGTGGTATCTCGGAGAATAATCCTTCTAAACCAGAAGCGGTTAATCTATTCATATTTAAGTTACCATCTGAGTCTGTTATTTGTTTAAAATAAGCAGCAGAATCTTTCATGTGGTCTTCATCAATACGGGATGGGGATAAAGAATCATTTGCTATTCTAGATCCAGTTTCTAAGTTTTGTAATTGTAAAGCTTCTAAACTTGCTAATCTCATTGGTGCATTTTCTAAGCTTGTATACATATCAGACATTGCGTTATACATAGTATCATATTCAGTTTGTGCTATTGCTGACTTTCTAGTCATCATATTTTCGTACTGATTGTAAACATTTTCGTAGTTAGATTGAGTTCTTTCTACTTCTGCGTTGTAATCATCAATTGCTGCATTTAGATAATTTCCATAACGCGCATTTTGTCTTCCTTTAAGTGTATATAAATATGTTAGATAATTATTATACGAATTCGCCACAGCTGGGTTACCCATGTCTTCTTTTAATAATTCACCTTCGGCACTATCTATCATTTTTTCAATAGCAGAAAGATATTGGTCTTTTCCTCTGATATAACTTTGCATTGTTGGAACAAGATTATTTTTAGCAGCTTTTAATCTACTTAATTCTGTTTCAAGTGGAACTAATCCAAAATCATTCTTTAATTTGGTATCTATTCCATCCAAGTATTCCTGTAAACCTCCACCAAATCTTTCGTCAAGTACTCCAAGTGAAAACATACCAGCGCCTGTTCCTGCGTTAACTGCTCTTTGTGCGTCTGTTCTTAATTGATTTGCATCTCTTGGACCTGTCTGGTCAGTAGGACTTGTTGGGGTTCCAGAAGTTGTAGATCCTGTTGGTGTTCCGTAAGTTGTATGACCTATCGGTGCTGTAGGTGCAGTAGGTGCTGTAGGTGCAGTAGGTGCTGTAGGTGCAGTAGGTGCTGTTCCATTCATAGGTGTCATAGCGCCATTCATAGGAGTCATTCCACCTGGTTGATAAAGGTTTGAATAACTTTGAGTTGGAGCTTTTCCATCTGGAGTTGGATAAACAGGAGCACCTGTTTGGGCTCCCCCTTGTTGTGTTGTAGGAGTTACCATAGGTTCTCCTTTAATTGTTTTCAAAACATTACCTCCAATTTGATTTAAATTAAAATCTCCTCCAAAACGATTTTGTGGAACATAAGGTTCTCTATTTTTATACTCATCTGAAACTTTAAAGATATCTCCTAATCCTTTAAAAATATTTGGATATTCTGGCTTAGGAACAGGTGCGCTCCTTTTAATACCGTAACTAGCTCCATTGTCTCCGTAAATACCTGAATTACTTATAGTATTAAAAATACCTCCTTTTCCATCATAAGATGGTCCACCTTGTCCACTAGGTTTTACTTCTACTTGTTTAGCTTTAAATTTAGGAGCAGCTGGAAAAATCATCATATTACTATAATTTTCAGTTTTAACAACTGGTTCTGGTTGTGAGGTGTTTCGTATTATTCCACCTTGTCCATCATTTTTTATACCCCCAAGTTTTTTCATTATAGAAAGAACTGATTTAGCTTGTTCTCTTTTTGTACTTCCAATAGGTGCACCCATAGCCTCACTAAAAGATTTAGCGAGTTTTGGATTTTTTAGTATAGAAGCGAGTAAGTCGTTCTTTTTTTTATTGATTTCGTTTTGCATATTATTATTTTAACATAGTTTCTTATAATTTTAAATACCCTATCTCTGAAAACTCTTTAAATAAGTAAGCGGATTCTTGTATCTTCCATAAGCTGAGACTATTCTTATGTCTAAATGTGATGGATCTCCACCGGTGGGGGAGTAACTATTCCCTGATTTACCCATTTCTGCTATTTGTTCTCCTTTTTCAACAGTATCCCCAGGTTGTACATTTGCACTTTGTAAATGACTGTATTGATGTGTATTACCACCACTATCTTTTAAAGTAACAACATTCCCCGTACCATCATCTTTTGTACCTACTCCTGTAACAGTTCCATCAGCGAAAGCTGGAATTGGTGTACCACTAGCATTTGCAAAATCAACTCCAGGATGGGTGTCTTCATCTTTTGTACTACCTCCATAAGGTGTTGTTATTTTCCCTAAAGTTTTAAATAAATTTTTAAACATAATTAAAGGTATTTATTATAATCGCTAGGTGAAGCTGGTGTGTAATTCTTTGCAGGTGTGTAAGGTGTGTAATTTTTTGGAGGTGTATAAGGTGTGTAATTTAATGTAGAATTAGTTTGTGTAGAACTAGCAGGTTTCCATGTTTGTGCTGCTTTTGTTTTTGGACCAACTATACCATCAACTACTAATGGTGTCCATCCTGTTTTTCCGTAATTTTGTGTGTTTAAATCTGTCTGCATTTGTTTATTTGCATCTGTACTATTTGTATAACTAGTTGTATTTTTTTGAGGTTCTGTATAAGTTGAGTTATATACAGAAGAAGGTGCTGGTGTGTATCCAGATATTTCTGATGCTTTTTCTGGAGTTAAACCTCCTGCTATTCCTGCATTATAAGTTGATTGCATATCTAAGTTTGAAAGTCCTGTATTTGTATTATAAGAAGGACTAACAGGATCAGGAGTTGGTTGGTTAGGTGGATTAGGAGAAGCATTATCACTAACTATTTCATCATCAGCTTCTGTTGAACTAGAAAAAGGATTTGTACCAATTTCATAATTTCTTTTTTCTCTTTCTTCTCTACTTAACGCATCTGTTAAGACATTTGTTTCAGCCATTGCTTTTTTAGATTGTTTATTTTTAGCTATATCACTATAGTAATTTTCGTATAAAGTACTTCTATAGTTACCATTTTCATCTAATACAGAATCTCTATATAATTGAAGTTCTTCTTCAGACTGGTCTGGATATCTTGCTTTTAATGCATCCATATTATAATTAGCAAGGATCTCATCAGAAGGTACTAGTCCCCATTTAGTTGCGCGCCATTGGTCTTTAGGTAGTCCTTTTGCAATATCTTCATCTATAAGTGCTTTAATTTGAGCAGCTGTTGCAGATGCTGAATATTCAGATGCCATTCTAGCTTCTTCTTGTGTAAGTTTTTCCTGTCTTAATCTTTGGTCTTGTTTTCTTGTTTGACTTAAAATATCATCAATTCTTTCTCTTTCCATACCACTTCCTGCTAACCCTCTAGTATTATATGTATTTTCTAGATTTTCAATTTCACTCCAAGCTTTAGTAGCGTCATCGCTTAATGCTATTCCATATTCTCTTTCTATTTGTTCTTTAAATTTTTTGTAATTATAATCAGCTACAGCTTTATCTTGTTCTGTATCTGCTTGTAACTGTTGATTTGCTAAATCATAAAAAGCAGATTTTACATTAGCCACAGCATCCTTGAATTCTTGTGATTCACGATCTAGTAATGGTGTTATCTCTTTAAATATTTCATCTGGCATATTGATTCCATATTTTAAAATTTCTGGATTTAATAAACCTTGTAAATTAAATGTTGATAAAAGATTTGCTGAATCTTGTATCCCTTTTTGTCCATCTGCTGTATTTTGATATTCGTTTCTATCCATTTCTGGATCAATTATTTTTATATTTTTTGCATCTTCGTTTCCTTGAGAAATTAATTCTCTTCTTTTCATATCGTTTATTATATCACCCACCTGATATCCTCCATAAGCAAGTGCGTTTACATAGAAACTAACAATAGATGAATCTGCAGCTATTGTATCTAAAAAACTTTTATTAATTAAACCTGTATCTCCTGTTGCTTCTCTTGCCCATCTTTGTTCTTTTAATGCGGGATCTTCCCAGTCTAAGTTTCTTTCATCATTTCCGTAAAAAGAAGAATAAGTATCTCCGGATTTAGTATAATCTTCAGATCCTGTATTTATAGTAGGTTGTGCTGGTGTTGGAGCTACATAAGGAGCTGGTGTTGGAGCTACATAAGGAGCTGGTGTTGGAGCTACATAAGGAGCTGGTGTTGGAGCTACATAAGGAGCTGGTGTTGGAGCTACATAAGGAGCTGGTGTTGGAGCAGGAGGAGTATATCCACCCGCAATCCCAGAAGAAACAGAAGAACTTAGTCCTCCTTGTATTCCTGCTGCGTATACTGCTGCTTGATCTGATGCTGATAGTCCCATATTATTGTTTTATTTTACCTATTACTCCATCCAACATAGACATAGCCTTGTTCTCTACCATCTCGTCAGGCTGTTTATTATAATGTCTTTTTATTTGTGCGGGAGAAAATTCTATATCATCCATTGAACCATCATTATTAACACCCTGTTTTCCATTCAAAGGTTTAAAACCCTCAAGTGACCCTCCTGGAGCTAATTCTTTTGATGAAACAGTTACAACAGCTTTTTCTGCCTCTTCTGGATTTTCAAATGCATTCTTAAATGCTTCTTCTGATATAAAAGGTCGTAGTACTTTTTTATTAGCATCAACTAACCATATTGTTGA
>Ga0307928_10004768_pt1 | contig 10261 bp, 13 predicted proteins | sample AceLakmetagen232_FD_201815 | JGI IMG/M metagenome (GOLD analysis project Ga0307928, IMG submission 201815) | Saline water microbial communities from Ace Lake, Antarctica - #232 | ecosystem: Environmental > Aquatic > Non-marine Saline and Alkaline > Saline | place: Antarctica: Ace Lake...
CCTAGTTCAAGGATATACTTCAAGAAAAGAAAAAAGAGTAATAGCTTATGGAAGTTCTGGAGCAATGATTAGTATGCCTAAAGATATGATTGGAAAAGAAGGAATAGTAATTATTATCCCAAAAGATTCTCTTGATAATTTAAATGAGGGAATAGTTTCAGTACTTTAAAATGAAATTTAGTAAATCTACTGCTGAAAGAATAATTTTATCTTTAAGTAAACCAAGTTATAGTTTAAAATTAACACGTGAATTAAATATTAGTGTTTCAAATATCTCTAGAGTTTTAGCCACATTAAGAAAAGAAAAATTAATTAGAGATATTGAATCTCCAAATAGAAGAACTAAACTAATTGAGATAACTGAAAAAGGGATAGAAATTAGAAAATGCTTACTTAGATTAAAGGAGTTAGAATGAAAGAATTTACAAAATATAAAAAGATAAAGCGATTAGGAGATGAAGAGAACAAAGAAATATTTGCTGATAAAGAAGATTTAATTTATATTCAAGAAAAAGTAGATGGTGCAAATTTTAGATTTTATATAACTGAAAAAGGAGAATTAATCTTTGGAAGTAGAACCCAAGAGATTAGAGAAGATGATAAGTCCCATAAGAATTTTATGAGAGCAGTAAACCATATTAGAGAAAAATTAAAAGGAAAACACTTGAAGAAATATAAAGGATTAATTTTTTATGGTGAGAGTATGGCTAAGCACACAATCGGATATGATTGGGAAAATATTCCCCCTTTCTTAGGATTTGATATTTTAGATACTAAATCCAATGAATTTAAAGGAATTAATGAGATGTATTTAATTTATGAAGATTTGGGATTAGAAACAGTCCCTTTGATTAAAACTATCGAAGCAGGAGATATTAAAGAAATAACAGATAAGGATGTTCCCAAATCAGAATATTATGGAGGACAAGCAGAAGGGATTGTGTTTAAAAATGCAGCTAAACAAATCTATGCAAAGTATGTGAGAGAAAAATTCCAAGAAAAAAATAAAGAAGAATTTGGAGGAGGAAAGAAATATGCCAAAACAGATGAAGCCTATTTTACAGCAGTCTATTGCACTAATGCCAGAATAGAAAAAGTTATTTGGAAAGTAATTGATGAAGGAAATAAATTAGAATTAAAGATTATGCCATTATTAATTAAAGCTGTTTACAAAGATATTTGGGAAGAAAATTGGAATGAGATTGTTAACACCCCACAAAAAACCATTAGTTTTGAGAAACTTAAAAAGAGTTTTACTAAAAGATGTTTCATAGTATTAAATAATCTTATTACAAATAATGCTATCGGAGAATTAAAATGAAAATAATTTGTAAGGGATGTAAAAAAGAAATAAAGAAAGGACATGCTTGTCCATTAATAGATATGAAAACAAAAAAAATTCATTCTTTTTGTGAACTTTGTTATTTTGAATTAACTAAAGAGGAAGTAAATGATGAAGATAATAATTCCATTTAAGACTCCAACAATAAATCATTTATATGGGCAAAGAGGATACCGAAAGTTCTTAACAAAAGAGGCAAAAGAATTAAGAAAAGAAATAACAGGGATAATTAAAAAAGAAAAGGAAAAGGGATTTTTTATAGTAAATACAAATAACATAGAGCTTACTGTTGAAATTTATGAAAACTGGCATAATAAAGATGGTTCTGTTAAAAGAAAGGATATTTCAAATAGAGAAAAGTTTTTAATTGATTCAATCTTTAATGAATTAGGAATAGATGATAAAGGGATATTTAAACATACAATGATAAAAAAACAAGCAGATAAGGAGTATGCAATAGTCAAAATAAAATAATGCTATATGGTGTATTGGTAGCACAAAAGACTCATGTCCTAAATGGCCCATCTATTTTAAAGGTAAAACTCCCAGAACGTCAGAGGTGATTCATCATTCTTCCTCTATCTGGATTCGGAAAATTTTTCACCTTAGGGCCAGGTTAGGGGAGTAATCTTTAGGGGGTGGTTCAATTCCATCTATAGCAATAATTAAAATGATTCTCCCACACGCTAAAGCATGGGGTATCAAAAATTAGAAACATGGTAAAAACAAAATTATTACAAGGAGATTGCTTAGAACTGATGAAGGATATTAAGGATAAGAGTATTGATATGATTTTATGTGATTTGCCTTATGGGACTACTAAGTGTAAGTGGGATATTATAATTGACTTTGAATTGTTATGGAAACAATACGAACGAATCATAAAGGATAATGGTGCTATTGTATTATTTGGCAAACAACCATTCACATCAAAATTGATTTTAAGTAATGTTAAATTATTTAGATACGAATTGATTTGGGAGAAAACAAGAGCTGGGAATAATATGCGAGTATGTAAACAGCCCTCCGCTATCCATGAGAATATTTTAGTTTTCTATAAATCTCAACCCACATATAACGATTTAAAATTTAGTGTTAATGATAAGTATATTGATAAGAGAAAATCAATAAGGGATTCTTTTTATAATTCTGAACATTATACTGGAGTTATGAAAAGGAAAAAGGATGATGGTTTAAGACATCCTCAAAGTGTTCTCCCATTTAATAGCGTATGGAAAAAAGGTATGCACCCAACGGAGAAACCAGTAGAACTTATGTCTTGGCTTATCAAAACATATACCAACGAAGGAGATTTAGTTTTAGATAACTGCATGGGTTCTGGAACAACAGGAGTAGCCTGTAAGAATCTTAATAGGGACTTTATTGGAATGGAGCTAGATGAGAAATATTTTAAAATAGCTGAAGAAAGAATCAATAAACTAAATTCAGAGGATGTTAAGACTTGTGCAACCAAGCACGTCATTCCTCCCAAGTCTAAAGACTCGGGTATCCTGTCTAAATTTACATGAAAACATTAAATTTTGAAGGATACGAGAGAGAATTTTTTAAGGATATAAATCTAAAGATAGTAGCAGAGATATTAAAATTGCCTGAAGGAAAAGATTTAAAAATGAAATTTGGAGATGGAGAAGTTATTATTAAAAAAATAAAAGGAATATACAATGAGAACAAAAGCTGAAATATTACAAGGAATGAATTTAATTGAGTTTGTAACAAGATGTAAAGTTGATTTTAAATTCTTTTGTGAAAGACTTTTAGGATTAACAGAATATGGAGGGATTCATAAATTCCAACTTGAATGGTTTTATCTTATCCAAAATAATGAAAGAGCAATAATTGAAGCACCATCAGGTTATTCTAAAACAACAATTGTTGGAGTGGCTTATCCTATTTGGATTATGTTTAATTATAATAGAAAAAAGATTCTTTTAATTTCAAAAACAATGCCACAAGCAAAAGATAATATGTTGGGACAAATTAGGGATTACATAGAAAATAATGAATTACTTAAACATCTTATTCCAAGAGATGCAGACAAGACCTGGAGTCAAACTCAACTTAAAACTTCAAATGGTTGTTCTGTAATAAATAGACCTTATTCTGTAAATATCAAATCTTATCGTGCAGATTACATACTTCTTGATGAAATAGATTCTTATGAAGATACAAATATCTTTTTTGATTATGTTGTTTCAAGATTAAATCCAGGAGGAAAAATAGTTGGAATTTCTACACCAGAAAATGAAGGTAGACTTATTGGATTAATTAAAGCAAGAAAACTAAAAGAATATATTATGAAAAAATATGTTGCTATTGTAAATTGTAAAGATCCTAATAATTTATCTTCTGGAGAAAGTGTATGGCCAGAAAGATTTTCTCTAGAATATTTAATGAAATTAAGAGTGGAACAAGGGGAACAATTTTTCCAAAAGAATTATATGTGCAATGTAAAAATTGGAAGTGAGGATTCTATTTTTAAATTACCACACCTAATGAATTGTTTTGATTCTGTTAGAGATTTTAAAGCAAATAAAGAATCTAAAGATGGTGTAGTAATTCTTGGAGCAGACTTCGCAATTAGTTCAGGACTCAAAGCAGATTTTGATGCTTATGTAATAATAGAGAAAATGGGAGATTATTATATAATTAAACATATTGAAATGTGGAAAGGAATTCCTACTCCTGCAAAAGTCGCAAGAATAGAAGAATTAATCCATGAATATAGTGTGGATATAATTGTTGCTGATGAATCAAATATTGGTCCAGAGCCAATTCGTGGACTTCAAGCGAAAGGGCATTATGTAATCCCACAAAAATTTAGTCCTGAAGAAAGAAAAAAACTTATTGTTACATTAAAAAATATTGTTGAGGCAAAGTTATTAGTTATTCCAAGACATTCAGATAATGAATATGCTTTAGATATTACAAATAAACTTATAACTCAATTAACAGGATTTGTTGAAAAAGAGAGTGAAAGAACAAAACATAGATTACTTGTTTCTACTGCAAGACATGATGATCTCGCTATGTCATTATGTATGGCTGTTAAAATAGGGACAGAACAGGTTACTGGCAATTTTGATTGGTAACAAAACATTTATATAGTTGTGATATATAGATATATTTATGGGTATTGATATGCAAAACATAATTAATGAAATTTCTGAAAATAAAATAAAAGTTAAAAAATCTATAAAAAACGTAGAAAAAACTGAAAAAAAACAAATAAAACAGTTAATTTTTGATGAAAAACTTAAAAAAGTAAATATTACCTCTAAAGAACTCGCAATTCAATTTGGCGTTTCTATCCCTGAAGTCGAATTAATTTTTAAAGAACTTAAAGAAATACAAAAAAAAGAAAGTGATATAAAAGAAAAACAAGTTAAAGAAAAAGCAATAAAGATAAATAAAAAAAGTATTTTTAATAAGATAAACGAAAAAATTAAAAAAATATTTGATAAGGAGGATAAGAGTACTCTTAAAGGAATTTTCTTAAAAATAGCTTTATTTGGTATTCCTCTTAATTTTTCACTATTAGTAATCTTTGGAATTAAATTTAATCTTTACAGTTGGATTGGTTGGGGATATGCTTTTTGGTTTATTGAAAAAGAAGCCTTACGTATGTTAAGATCTTTGTGGTTTAAATAATGGGATATATAAGTAATTTACTTGGCGAGCAGAAATTAATGGAAGGAGTTAAATTAGAAGAGCTTCCAGAAGGGGGAAAACAATATTCTTTAGGAAAAAACATAAAACCTGAAGAGCCTACTGTTAAATTTATAGAATTAGAATATTCTTATAAAACTGATGCAATAAATTTTAATGCAATAAATAAATCTGTTCAAATGATTATGGCTGGAGGATTTGGCAGATTCGATGATGTTCAAAAAAATGTTATTAAAAAATATGATACTTTTTTTGAGAATATTGGAGATATAGGACAAGATACAACTTTTGAAGAATTTTTTGAATCTATTTTTAGAGATGAAATGATTTATGGAAATGCTTATGTAGAAAAGATTTTTAATGAGGAGGATACTAGAATTGTTGATTTGGCAATAATAGATCCAAAAAGAATAGACTATGCGAAAACTTCTGAGGGAAAAATAGTTTTAAATAATTGGGGGAAACCAATTGGATATACTATAAAATTTAATAGTGGAACTGATTATTCAGGAGATGAAGTTCCAATTGCTTATGAAAAAATAATAAATATAAAAGCGAATTCTATTTTTATTCTAGCTAAAAGAATTTGTCATTTTAAAATCTACCCTGTGGGAGATAAATTTTATGGTATTGGATTACTTGAACCATCTTATAAATCTGTAATTTATAAAAAGAATATTGAAAAAGGACAAGCAAATTCAATTTATATGAAAGGATTTAATCCTTTAATTGGATATGTTGGAAATGATCGGAGAATGGCAACTCCCAAAGATATGGAAAATGTTTTAAATAAAATTAAACAAATTGATTCACTTAAATGTGGAGTGTTTCCTGACTGGGTAAAAATTGAACCAATAGAGATGACTTCTACAGATTTAGCAGAATCTGCTTTGAAAGATATGAGGTCAGATCAAATTGCTAGTTTAAGTGTACCTCAAGCATTAGTTTCAGGAAGTGGAGAAGATACAAACAGATCAACTTTAGCAACTCAAAAAGCATTATGGGAATTTACATTAAAAGATATAATAAAGCAAACTACTTCTATTTTTAGAAAAGGAATTTTAAAACCAATAAATAAATATAATGAATGTGGAGGAGTTCCAACTGTAAAATGGGGAGAATTAAAAGCAGAAGATCTTAGTGAAACAATTGGAAATATTATTAGATTACTTACTTCCAAAAGTGCTAATATCTCTCCAGAATTAACTGTTGATTTAGAAGAGCAATTAAGAGGATTAATGGATATAAGGATTAGTGGAAAAAAACCAAGAAAAGAAGTTAAGCCTGAAGAGAAAGAAATTAAATCTATGAAAGAAGATCTTTCAAAAATAAATACTAACCTTTTAAAGAATTTTGATAAACTTAAACAACTTGAGGAAGAAAAAATAAAATTAAAAGTTGAGCATAAAAAAGAAGTTTCTTCTATGACAGAAATGACAAAATTAGAAAGAACTGAAAAAGAAAAAGAGATTTATAATAAAAATAAAGAAGTAGAAGGAAAAATTGGAAAGTTAATTAATAGTGTTGAAGGAAAGTTGGAAGAAAGAGACAAGTTAATCAAGGATAGTAAAGAAGTTATATTGCAGGGGACATATATTACTGAATTAGAAGAAAAAACTAAAAAATTAATGAAGGATAAAGAAAGAGATATATTAAATAGAAAAGGTAAGTTAATTAGTAAATTACAGGAGGACCTAGAAAAATGATAAAAAATATAGAGTTATTTTATGATAAAGAATTAAAGAACAAAGTAGAAGGAGATATAACCTTTGAACCAATCCCAGTTGGAGAAAAAACAGAAAAAGTTATTTACTTAAAAAATAATTTAAATGTTCAAATTAAAGATTTAATTATTTCAATAATAAGAAATTTTTCAGAAGAAAGTTTTTTGAAAGTAAGTATCCTAAGAAAATTAAAAGAAGATTATCTAATAAATCAAAATTTAAATAAACAAAAATTGATTGAGATTCTAAAGGATTTATAATGACAAAAGTATTCATGTTCTGTCCAATTTTTAATATTCAAAATCCTTTCATTAGAAAAAATCACGAAGTGATTAGAGAAGTTGCAGATTGTGAAGTAAATTATTTTGAAGTTATTGGTGTTAGTGTAGAGCATAGTAAATCTATTGCTTATAAGAAATTTTTAGAAACAGATTGTGATTATTTTTTTAATGTTGATGCAGATATTTCTTTTTTAGAACCAGATAAAAGTCCAATAGATACTTTGATTTCTAATGGAAAAGAAATAGTTGGGGGAATTTATGTTTATAAAAGACCTCCTTGTTTACCAACACATAGACCCTTAGATTTACAAGAATCTTATGAAAAGAATGGAAAATTCCCAGAGGATTATAAATTTAATATTCCAAATGAAATTCATGAAGTAAAATGGTTATCTGGAGGATGTATGATGATTTCCAGAAAAGTAATAGAAGAACTTACTAAAGAAATTAAAGTTCCTAATCTTCCAATGATTTACAAAGATGAATATTTATCTGAAGATTACTCTTTTTGTCAAAGAGCTATTGAAAAAGGGTATAAAATTTATGCAGATTCAACAATTAATTTAGCCCATTTTGGAAATTATGGATATACTCTAAAAGATTATAATCAATATATATCTAGATAAATATATCAAAACATTTATATAGTTCTTATGTATAGATATATGTATGGAGAATATTGTAACTGTTGGAGCACTTTCTAACAAAAAATTAAAATCTAATGGAATTAGAATTTTAAAAGATAGAACTTTATTAGCTCCAGGATATTGGAACGGAAGAAATTATTCTAAAGAAGAAATTATAAAATGTTTTCATAAAACAGATTGGACTGATCCAGATGTTGTTTCTTTAATCGCAGATCATAATGACGACGACAATAAAGGCAGACCATTAACTATTCGAGATTGGTTAGGCTTTACTTCTAATCATTCTATTAGTGATGAGGGATTTATCAAAGCAGATTTAAATATTTGTGATTTAGAATTAGGAACTAAATTAGTCGATGGAAAAGCACCTTTTGGAGTAAGTCCTTTTGTTGCTGGAATGTTTGATGAAGAATCTCAAAGCCAAGTTGATTTTGTTTTTAAAAACTCTGCCATAGTTGTTGAACCTGCCTGTAAACAATCTTATATTAATGCTTATTTAAGTGATGATGAATTAAATGAAAAATTAGAAGAGATAGAACATTCAGATAGAATTAAAAAAAGAGTTGGAATGTTTAATTCTGAAATAAAAGAAGTAGGAAAAATGGAAGAAACAAAATCTACAGATGTTCGTGGAAAAAAAATAGAATCAAAAGGATTACAACCAATTGATCCAAAAAAGAAGAAAAAATCAAAATTTATAGAATTACAAGGAGGTAAAAATAATATGAGCGAAGAAGAAAAAATAGAATCTACAGAAGTAGAAGAAAAGAAGGAAGAAACAACTGAAGAAGTTAAAGAAGAAGTTAAAGAATCTGAGGAAACTAAAGAAACTAAAGAAACTGAAGAAGTTAAAGAAGTAGAAGAAGAAGAATCAGAAGAAAAACTTCTTGATAATATTGCGAAAATGACTGCAAAGTTGTTATCTAAAAGAAAGGTAACTCCTGAACAATCAAAATTGCAATCATTAGAAAAAGAAATTAGCTTCTTAAAAGACAGAATCCAAAAACTTGAAGAAGTGAAAGTTTCTGAAAGTAAGATGGAACAATCAAAGGAAAAGTTATCTGCAAACCCTAAAACAGTTCAAAGAACTAAATTGAGTGGTGAAGATGATTTTACTATGTGTGGAAATGGTCCTTCTCTAGGTAGTCGTGAATTCGCTAATCAATTAGGATACTAAAATGGAAGAAAGTTTTCAAAAATTAGCAGAATCAGAACCTAACGATACAAGAGGTAGTTCTGTAGCGTCTTATGGTTTACAACCTGTAACTTATCTAAAAGAACTTATCGATGGAGCAAAAAGTGAAATGCACTTTATTCATTGGGTAAGAGAAGATACAATACCAAAAGGAACTCATCAATTATCTCTTCCCAAAAGGAAGCAGTATAAAGGATATTATGGTTCTACTTGGAATACAGCAGGTAGTGATATTGGAGGTAGTAGTACTGGAACTGGACCTTATGCAAATACCCTTGCGGATATTTCATGGGATGAAGTTGATAATTACGATAATGTAACAGCTATTCCATTACCAGTTATCATAGGTAAGACATTACAAAGATGGGCATTAGATACAAATGCAATTAATTATTTGAATGAAGTTAAAAATGATTTAATGCATGATGTTGCTGATAGAATAGAATTTACTATTGCTTCAGACATAGGAGATGCTACAAACTCTACTAGTACTGCTGCAGGAGCACAAACACTTTACGGTGGGGATGCTACAAGTGCAGCTACATTAGCTACTGGGGATATAATTACAACAGATACAATTGCGAAAGGAATTAGAAAGTTGAAAGATCTCCAATTTGGATATAGAGCAAGTGCATCACACGGAGCTGAAATATTAGTTGCTATTTCAGATTATCACAAAAACCCATGGCAAAACACTAAGGATGATCCTTTTGTACTTTTCATTGGACCTGCACAAGCAGAAGCTTTAATGAAAGATTCTCAATTTGTAAATGCTAGTGAGTATGGAGATAATACAATCATCAAAAATGGTGAAATTGGTAAAATCAGATACTTAGGAGTTAGAATTGTTGAATCTAATCATTTGGAGAGAACAGCTGCGAGTGGTACTGCTCCAGATACAACAATTGCTACACCAGCGTGTACGCAATGTTTATTGATTAAAGCAAAGAAAGCCTTATCAGTAGTTTATGGTAAAAGACCAGAATTAAAGGTATGGGATTTCAATGAGAGAGAAGAAGTTAGAATGTCTGTAGTTATGTACTTGGACACAGTTGTGATTCAACCTGATGCAGTAATCAAAATACTAGTTTCAGACGCATAATTAAATTATTTACTTTTTTTGTTGTTTTTTTATTTTTTTTACTAAAAAACAACAGTCCTTTGGACTTAAAACTCATAATCAAAACTTACAAGTTTTGGAGGGCCCAGGGAAACCTGGTTGAGATTCGCCATAGGCGATGGACCCAAAAAAAGATGAAAGGAGGTAAAAGTAAAATGAGTAAATTTAAAAAAATAGGAGGAAGGTACGGTTTTCATAGTGGAAGCGGTAAAATGAAGAATCTAGAAGTTACAGGGAATGCATGGGTTGGTGGTATGCCAATCGG
>Ga0307928_10004769_pt1 | contig 10259 bp, 16 predicted proteins | sample AceLakmetagen232_FD_201815 | JGI IMG/M metagenome (GOLD analysis project Ga0307928, IMG submission 201815) | Saline water microbial communities from Ace Lake, Antarctica - #232 | ecosystem: Environmental > Aquatic > Non-marine Saline and Alkaline > Saline | place: Antarctica: Ace Lake...
TTCCATCACCCAAATAGCATCAACACTTCTAATATCTGTGAATTCACCAAAATCTCTTTTCATATCTTCTTCTAAATCATCCCAATAAATTTCATAGGGGTTTCGTTCTTGTCCATGAAGATGTGTTATGGTCTTTGCATTTTCTTTTCTTTCATTATTCTTTATTACTTCTGGGTCAGTAGAACCAAAATCATCATCACCTCTAAAATGATTAGCCATTATACCAGAATAATTATCATCGTTTTCATTTAATTGAAAATCTTCATATTTCTTTATAGACATAGTATTAATATTATTTTTTGGATATTAATAAACTTATATATAAAAATGAAATTCACCAAATAATATATAAGATTAAACAAATATTTTTTAATGAAAAAAATCTTAGGTTATAACACGTTTATAAACGAAAAATATCAAGAAGATCCAGAATATAGGATAAGAAAATTCTTCGATGAATTGAAGAAAAATATCAAATTTTGGTTTGATGAAGGTAGTTTTGCTGCCAATGGAGCCGAATTAATGGATATTGATATTGAAACTACTAATAATATTGAAAAATATTTAAAAATGGATTTTATTGATAGTGAATATTACTATCAAATTATTTTTATTGTGACATTACAAGAAGTTGAAGAAGATAACTTGGATGAATGTCATATTAAAGTCAAAAGATATGACCTCGAATCATCTGAATTACTAAGAGAATTAGGAGAAGATGTTGATATTAAGAATGTTAGTGAGGATACTGTCTTAGAATTATTTGGTAAATTAGATGAAGTATCAGATTCGATACTCGGTGAAGAAGAAGATGAAGGAACTTTATCTGACGATGATACTGATTTAGAAGATACTGATATATTCTAAAAAATAATTTTTTATACAAGATGAACATAGTAGCCAACTCCTTTTTTCTAAGGAATCTTAGAAATCTGCCTTTCTTTACATTAGATTTAGGCAAATCAAGAAAATTAGTAAACGATGATAATAATCGTTTTAGAAAACTGAATGAATTTCAATTAAGATATGAAAACCTTTATGGTAATAAACTAATGGAATTTGGTAATATTAATAATAAAATAAAATTCTATGATGATGTAAATATCAAAGAAAAATTAATCTTAATTTTTAAAGATGAAGATATTTATGAAATTCAATGGAATGATAAAGAAATTGAAAACATTGAAGGATATATATTAGAAACATTAAGAAAAATTGATGAAACCGAAGAAGTTGCAGAAGAAACTGATCAGGAAAATTTTAAAAAAGTAGAAGAATATGCAGATGATAATGATCATGATTTATGGCAGGCTAATGATATTAAAAATAACGGAAGAAAATATTTAATAGATCAAACCTTATCAAAAGAAGAATATAGAAAAAAGTTAATGAATATAATGAAGAAGTAATATGAAAAAATTAACAAATAAAGAAATAATTGAAAAATTTAAAAAAGTTCATGGTGACAAATATGATTATTCTTTAGTTGATTATATAACTTCTACAATTAAAGTTAAAATATTATGTCCTATACATGGATTGTTTATTCAAAAACCTAATAATCATTTAAATAATAATGGGTGTCCTATTTGCGGAAAAGAAAATAGAAGTAAAAAATTAAGTCATTCAAATAAAATATTTATTGAAAAATCTAAAAAAGTTCATGATGACAAATATGATTATTCTTTAGTTGAATATAAAAATTCCAATACACATATTTATATAATATGTAAAAAACACAACAGATTTAAACAATTACCATTAAATCATTTAAGAGGTCAAGGGTGTCCATATTGTTATGGTAATAATAGGAAAACTACTGAACAATTTATAAAAGAATCAAAAGAAATTCACAACAACAAATATGATTATTCTTTAGTTGATTATAAAAATTCCAATATAAATGTAAAAATAATTTGTCCTATTCATGGAGTTTTTGAACAAACCCCAACTAATCATATTAGTAATAAAGGGTGTCCAAAATGCGCTCATTTTAAAACACAGGAAAGATGTAGAAAAAATATTAATATTTTTATAAGTGAATCTATTAATATACACAATAATAAATACGATTATTCATTAGTTAAATATAAAACCAATAACACCAACATTAAAATTATTTGTCCTATTCATGGAATATTTGAACAAAAACCAAAACATCACTTAAATGGTAGTGGGTGTCCAAAATGTAATGAATCTAAAGGTGAATTAGAAATTAGAAAAATATTAGAAAATAATAATATAAAATATATTTCAGAAAAAAGATTCAAAAAATGTAAAAATATTAAAACATTACCATTTGATTTCTTTTTACCTGATTATAATTTATGCATTGAATTTGATGGTAAACAACACTATAAATCCATAAACCATTTCGGGGGATTAAAAGAATTTAAAAATATTCAAAAAAGAGATCAAATAAAAAATAAATACTGTATAGATAATAATATAAAATTAATAAGAATTAAATATAATAAAAATATAAAAAATGTTTTAATTCAAGAAAAAATAATAAAATAATATTATGGCAAATATAAAAGAAGTAACTGTTCATGGATCAAATGATTGGTCTAAATTAAAACCAATAAATTTATCAAGGATACGTCCTGTTGACTTTCCCGATGATCAATATCATCCTTATGAATATGATAAACACCAAATTACAATACATCATACTGTATCAGGTGATTCAGACGGTGGTGGAAGATATGGTGGAGCATCAGGTGATATAGCTTCATGGTTATCAGATTCAGCCAGAATTGCAACTTGTATGATAATTGCTCGTAACGGAGTAGCTTATCAATGTTTCAGTTCAAAATATTGGGCACATCATTTAGGAATTAAAAGTTCATTATTACACGAAAGAGGTTTTGATGATTGGTCATCAAGAAATGTTAAATTAAATAAAGAATCTATTGCCGTTGAACTTGATAGTTGGGGTCAATTAGAAAAAGTTGGAACAGGTAAATATAAAACAGTATATGGAAATGTAGTATCAATATCAGATGATAAAGTTATTGAATATAATCCAGAATACAGAGGTGAAAAATATTTTGAAATGTATACTAAATCACAATTAAAAACTCTTGGTGAATTATTACTTTTTTGGAAAGATAGATATAATATTCCTTTAGATTATAAAGGTGATAAGATGTTTGATATTAATGATAGAGCATTAGGTGGAGAACCTGGTGTATGGACACATACATCATATAGACCTTATCCTGATAATCATCAAAAATGGGATACACATCCAGACCCAAATTTAAAAGCAATGTTAAGAACTATTGCAAATCTTTAATAAATGAACCCCGAAAAATCATCGGGGTTTTTTAATATATAGATATTATGAATATTAAGAAGTTTAATGATTTTAGTATAACTGAAGCTTTCGGAGCAAGAGAAACTATGTATGGTAAAAATGTAAAATGGTCATTACATAATATTATATGTGATATTAACCATATATCTGAAAAAGACTTTACTCGTATAGATGAATTGAAAAAAACAATTGATGTATTATTTAATCTTACACCAGAAATTTCAGATGTAATTAGAAGATATGAAAAAAATAAAAGTAGACCATCATATTGTGCTGAACATATTTACCAATGGTTTATAAAAGATTCAGAAATGATGAATGATATAAATGAAAAATTTAAACATCTATTATTAGGTGTGTTATTATTTTTGGCATCTTGTACAAATGTAAAAATAGAAAACCAATATGGTGAAAAAATAGAACCACCTATTTCAACTGAAATTAAAGGTGTAGTTGATAAACAATTTAAAATACCTGGACATGATTATCATCAAAAAATAACAGTAACAGGAGAAGATGGTAATACATATAAATATAAGGTAACTAGTAATATGTTAATTAATAAATCATGGAAAGTACACCAAAACGATTCTGTTAGAATGGAATTTGATGAAAATGGTGATTCTAAAATATATAAAATAAAATAATAAAAATGATTAGAAAATTTGATAATTTTTTAAAAGAAAGTATTAGAGATAAGATGGTAGGACCATCTGGTGATATTTTGTTTCAAGGTTTATATAATGATATGTTAACAAAATCATTTCAAATGGGTTTTTTAGATGGAATTAAAAAAGCATTAGAATTAGGTGCTGATTTTAATAAACTTTCATTATCAAATGCATGTAGTAATGGTTATTCTGATATTGTTATATTTTTAATAGAAAATGGTAAAGATGTTAATAAATCTGACGGTCATTTTACCCCACTTGGTAGGGCAATACAAGGTGGTCATTTAGATACTGTAAAAACATTAATTGATTTGGGAGCTGATACTAATTATATAACTACGTTATCAAATGGACCAATTGGATATTCATCTAGTAATGAAAGAATTTCAATGATAGGATTAGCACAACATTTTAAAAAACCAGATATATTTGAATATTTAAAATCAATAAAATTAAAAAAAGATGATTAAAAAATTCCATTTATATAATGAAAGTCTTAGAGATAAGATGACACCAAAATCAGAAAGTGAAATTAGTAACATAGTAGATGAAAAATTTCTTAAATTAGAAGAATTAATGCAAGACCTTTTTCTTAAAGAACGATGGGATGATATTAAAACTTTTATAGAAATATATTACGATGATATAAATGATTTATTTATTGGTGAATGGTCATTAGAAGAAGTATATAATGAATATAAACATAAAATATCAAATCATTTAGAAGATCTAGAAGATGAACAAAATGATACAGATGATTTTTACAAATAAACAAATATTATAAAAGAAAAGGGGAATTATTAGTTCCCCTTTTTTTATTTCTTATCTTTTTCTTCCTGTTCCTTTTGTCGTTTAACAGTCGTAGCTTGATTTGCTATAACATCCATTTTAATTTTAGTTGGAGAAAAAACAAACAAGTCTTTGTATTCTTCTGAATTATCAATATATTCTTTAAAATCGTTAAATGATAATAAGAATCTATTTAAGATAGCATTTAACTTCCAACGTGTTATTTCATAATCCTTATCCATTGTATTAACAATTCTACCGATAACTCTTTTTGCAGAAGTTTCTATATCAATAACTAATATTTTCTTTAATTCTTCTGCTGTAAATTCTTTTACATCATCATCAAAGAAATCTGTATCAACTACGAAAGCTTTTCTACTAATAAATCTTAAATCAATATATTTATCTTCTGTATATTGTCTGAAATGCATAACTGCATTAGGATAAAAATTCTTCGCATTTATACAATTAAATCCCTTCACTGCCAACAGAGCTGATACATTTTTATATATTGTATGATTAACTGTATATGTAAGTTGATTATATTCTCTATCAGGATAACTTGTTGAAACTGGTTCTGCTTTCCTTACAGTAGGTAATCCTTCCCAATCTATTTTACAAGCTGCCTTTGCAATTTTTTCAGTATAAGCAATATCAGTAGATTCCATGAATGAATGTTCATATTCCCCACCGCTTGATATATTTGTAATTTCAGGTACTATATCCATAAATACAGCGGAATCTGTACCATAAGCATAATCTTTTTTAAATTCTAATCCTTGTTCAGCAAATTCATCAACAATTGCATCAGCAAATTCATCTGAACAACAATGTCTAGCTCTTTGTTTTGTTACAACAGAACCTTTACCTCTACGGTCAAATGCAATAGCTCTATCCATTGAAGTATAAATAGATGGATCATTTTTAAGTAACCATGTAGAACCATTACAAGATGTTCCTTTTACAATACCTTCCTCACCTACAAAGAAATAATAATTTCCTGGTATTCCTTTTTTAATCATATAAAGGAGAACCAAAACACCATTTTTATTATCACCACCTAATACAGTTGTACCATCAGTTGAAATAACATCACCATTTATAACATGTGTGATTTTTTCTCTGTTCTTACTGTAAGTATCTAAGTGTGAAGTGAATAGAGTTTTACTGTTACCTATTTTTATATGATAATTTCCTTTTCCATCTTTTTGTAAACCAGGTACAATACCATACAGTATAGGTTCGAGTTCTTCTTCGTGACCATACGGGATAGTATGTTTTGTTAATTCTAAAAATATATGTTTAAAATTAAAAGAATCAGAAATATATTTAATATAATTATGATATTTTTTAACTTCTAACTTAGTCGGAGCTTTTTCAACTTTAGATTTAGGTTTACTTTTAAATGTTGTACCTGAACCTTTAAACCCCTTAACCGTTGTAGATTTAGAAGATGGTGGTGTTGATTTTTGTCTATAAGTATTATTTAAACTTGTTAGATTTGGAAAATATTTTTTTGCCATAATAATCTTTTTTCTTTTGAATTATATATTAATTTATCTTTTCAACAATATTTTTAATTTTTGAATTTCTAATAAAGACCAACATATTATTTTCTTTAAACATAAAACTCACAAGAAATTTTTCACCTTTAAATAATATATTTAATATATGTAAACCTGGTATACTTGCTGAGTCAAAATAATATCGAACATAGTTACTATAATCTTTATTATTTCTTATACTTAAATATTCTAATACTGTTGTAATATCATATTCCATAATTAATTTATCTTTTCAATAAAAACTTCTAAGTGGTCTGTACTAATATTCTTAAAGGGGTTTGTTGATTTGTGTTGAATTCCCCATACTGACATTTTTATTCCTCTTAAAATATGTTTTTCTTTTTTTAATCCTAATAGATAATCTTCCATAGTTGTTTTAACCCATGAACCACTTTTTTCAATAATGTGTTCGGGTTTTAAATTATCTCCAAGATGACTCCAAATATCACCATCGTATTTGAATTTCCTTGGCTTCTTATAAACACACACATACCACTTTGGGTTATCACTCAATTTATCATCATCTATACAGAATATATCTTTAAGTTGGATTTTTGATTTTTTAATTAAAGATTTATATTTATCCTTAACCCCATAAGAATCTGCTTTGTTATCCCATTCTTCATCCCAAAAATCATTATCTTCAATCCTATTCCCATCTTCATCTTTTAACCAATAAGATTTATGAGAAGGGTTTCTTGGATCATTTGTTGCACCAAGTAGAAACCTATCTACAAGACCTTCGGGAAAAGCATAGATTCCCTTTTTACATGGGGGAGAATGAAAAGTATCTTTCCCATATGTTAATTGATTCATTTGTGATAATGCACCAAAACGAATAAAATTATATGTTTGTCGTTTTTTCAATTAATTTCGTTAATTTAATATTTCTATGATAATTTCTAAATAAATCTTCACCTATCATCCAGAAGTTCCTTACAGCATTAGTTGAATTGTAAATAAATTTCAAATATGTTCCCATTACTTCAATCCTATATCTTTCAGGATTTTTATAATAAAAAGATAAATCATATCCTCTATCAGATAACAATTCTAATAATATATCTTTATGTTCTATTGTAAACATAGTACAAATATACAAAAAATAATTAAAAGTTTATTATAAAGAGAGAGAAAATATTAATAAATAATAAGTATATCATAATTCTGCATCGAATTACTTAAAAAGTAGAAGTTAATGATTATCTTCTGTATGTTCTTCTTTTTGATTGTTTGGCTGATTTCCTCTTAGTTTTGGTATTGTGTTTAGAATAATATTTTTTATTTATTCTCATATTAGTATTATCCTGTAACATCAATCCTTGTTTTTGTTTGTTTGTTTGATATTGTTTGGAAGTGGCACATGATGTACCCATTAAAGTGATAAAGAATATTAAAAGGATTGGTAAGTATTTCTTCATATTATTTATTGTTTTCTAAATTTTCAAATGTAATTCCTTTTGTCAATTCATTCCATTTTGTTAAAGTCATTCCCGACTTTTTTAAATATCTTTTTAAATGTGTAGTTTTAAATACTTTAGATAAGAAAGCCCATAATACTAAACCCAATGCGAAGAAAAATACACCTTTAATCACATCAAATGCAAAATCACCAAATATTATCATTAATAATCCTGATAAAATAATTAATAAAAAAATTGTATTACCTATCCATTTTGTATACCATTTATAAAAAAATTTGTAATATTTTGGGAATTTATAATTATTTATTATAATCTTTTCTTCTTCTGTCATAATATTTTTATTCATTTATAAAATCTTTAAAACTTGTAATAGTCTTTTTTGATTCATATTCTTTAATAACTAAATCACCTGTGCCATTTTTGTATAATGTATTGGGATTAAATTTTCTTGTAATTTGACTTATTAATCTAGCATCTCTTCTTGATACTTTTTGACCTTCTTTTTTTATTGTTTCAATTCTATTTTTATGTTCAGCGTGTCTTTTATTATATTCTACATTTGTTTGTATATCTTTCCATATTTGATTACTATCATAAAAAGGTTCTATTCTGATATGTTCTTTTGGGTTATCTTCTTTTCTTTCAAACGAATAATATATTTTAGTTCCATTTTCTAATTCTATACTCATTCCGTGATAATCATGATTTTTAATTACATCAACTATAATATCTTTAACGGTACTACCCATTAGTTCTTTACCTATAAAATCTCTAAAGAATGTTCTTGAAAATTCGTGTTTTCTTGTATTTTGTTCTTTATCATTTAACTTTTCAATAGAACTATAAAATCTTTCTAAATCATATCCTTCTTGTGGTTCTTGTCTTTTTGTTGTATTACCAAAAGAAAAATCTTCAATTGGTAAATTAGGTTCTATTTGAACTTCTTTTTTCTTAAAGGGGTTTTTAAATTCTTCGTTTGTTTGAAATTCTGCGAATCTGATTAATTTGTCATATAATTTCTGTGCAAGTGTTTTAGAAATTTTTAATGGGTGTGATCCTGATGATTTTGGATAAAAAAAAGAAACTCTTTCGTTTTTACCCCATTTTTCAGGAGATTCAACGTATAAATCCATAACTGTTTTATCATCAAAGTGAATTTTCAAATGACCATCGGAAACTATTTTAATTTCGTATCCATCTAATTTTTTTTCTACACCTACTTGTGAATCTAATATTTTTTTAACTGTTTCTTCAATATATTTTTCATAATCTCTTCTTTCCCTACCTTTGAATAATTCATCAAAATCATCTTTAAGAGATTCTTCTAAAACATCAGCATTATAAATAGTAACATAATCACCAAAATACACATCAAAAGTTTTAACTAAATTATTATAATCACTATCTTGCATTTCGGATTGAATTCTTTTCCATTCATATTTTTCTGGGTCAGCTTCTTCTAATTGGTTACATAGATTTTTAGCCATCCCTAAAATAGAATATGCGTTCCCACTTGGACCTCTTAAATCAATTGATCTTTCTTGTGGTGATTTCCCACTTACTAATGCTTCATTAAATCTTTTTAATCTCATTGTTATATTATTTCTTTTTATCTGCTTTTACAATTTGTGTACGAACTCTTTCTGCCCATGCTCTTCCTGATTCTCCACCCCATAGTAAATATGTTACATATCTTCTATCTTTCCAAGGTTCTTCTTTATATTTATCTAAAAGTTCTCTTTCTCTATGTCTTGAAAAATAAGTAGCCATTTGTTTAACTTGGTATGGTTGTAACTTATCTCTTTTCATAAGTTTCTTAGCCATACTTACTGACTTTTCACCTTTAGATGATTTATATTTACGTCTATACTTTAAACCTTTCTTACATTGATTAGATACAGTTTTAGGTGGTATGAAGTTTATGTGTTCATACTTCCTACTTTCTATAACTAACTCAAAATCACTAAATGGACTTAAATGTTTCATATTACTATATATATATATTAATTTGGTAATTACAAAAATAATTTCTATATTTGTATTATGGATTATGAAATATTAGAAAACATTATAAATAAGTATTATTATCCATATCATAATGTGTGTGATATTTATTTCGTTAATACTAATAATGGTGAAATTTCATTAGAATATAAATATTTTGATAAAGAAATTTCAAGTTCAATATTACAAGCACAAAGAATTGGGATACCTATTAGTAGATATGTAAACGAATCAAGGAAAATAAAAATAGATAAAATAATTAAAAACAAAAATTATGGAAACTAAAGAAGGAAACATTTTAATTAATGGTTTTATGGGTAAAAAACTTTATCCTACACAATGTTCTGCACTGATTTTTCAATCAAAAGGAAATTATCATAAAACTTGGGATTGGTTAATGCCAGTAATTATTAAGATTAATCAAATAAATGCTGCTAATCTTAATGATGATGATATTTCAAGGAGAACCAATATTGGTCATTGT
>Ga0307928_10004770_pt1 | contig 10259 bp, 17 predicted proteins | sample AceLakmetagen232_FD_201815 | JGI IMG/M metagenome (GOLD analysis project Ga0307928, IMG submission 201815) | Saline water microbial communities from Ace Lake, Antarctica - #232 | ecosystem: Environmental > Aquatic > Non-marine Saline and Alkaline > Saline | place: Antarctica: Ace Lake...
AGCAATAGAACAATTTTTTATACAAAAGTTGAAAGAACTAGATATTAAGGAATTGCCTATTGATGAAGGGTTTTCTGAGTTAGATACTATTAGAAAAATTAGAAATACAAAAGATAAATTTATATTGGCACCAATAGGTTCAAATATAAATAGTGAAAATGTCATTGAAACTAAATATCTACAGGATGAAATATATTATGGTTATAAAGTTGATATAGATGAACCTGGTATAGTTTTGGTAACAAATGAAGAAGGATTGAAAGACAAATCAAAGATTAGATTTGGTATAATTGATATAGGATTTTTCCCTGATAAAATGTATTATAAAATGAACTTGTAAACTATAAAATAAATGATTGGATTTATTGAATATGATATATACAGAAAGAGAATATAATCGAATTTGATGATAATAAAATAAAAATTAATAATTAAATATGAAAATTAGTGTTATAATGGCATCCTTTCTTGGGAATTTTGGAAGAGAAAGAAAAAACCTTGATAAGAAATTTATCAGAGCTGTAAAATCGTTTTTGAATCAAACATATGAGGATAAAGAATTGATAATTGTTTCAGATGGTTGCCAAATTACAAATAAGATTTATGAAGAGAATTGGTTGAAAGTGAAAAATGTTAAATTGTTTAAAAGTGCTAAATTGCCTTTGTATAGTGGTGGAATAAGAGATATAGGAATAAAAATGGCTGAAGGTGACATAATTACTTATTTAGATGCAGATGACATTATTGGTAAAAATCATTTAAAAACTATATATGATCAATTTGATATAGATAAATATGATTGGGTATATTATGATGATTTGTTGTCTCTGGATGCTGGTTTTAAGAAATTTGAAAAAAGATGGGTACAATTAAGGTGGTCTAGTATAGGCACGAGTAGTATATCACACATAAATTATTATAAGTACAAAGATAGATTTTCCATAACTCCTTCTTGGCCAACAGGTTACGGGCATGATTTTGTTATGGCTCTTAAATTATCTGCTGGTGGTGGAAGATTTAAAAAATTAGAGAAGATGCCACAATATATTGTGTGTCATACAGCAAATACTGATTTTTAATTAAATAAATCATTTAATTTTTCGTCAATATCCTCATCATATCGAATTCTTATTAAACGAATATTGTTATTTTTACAATATTCGTTTTTTATTTGATCTTTGATTTGTCTAATTTTAAGTCCATTATCGCCTCCAAAAAATTCAACTGATTCATAATGTTGCATGCCATCGAATTCAATACATATATTGTGAGTATATAGATAAAAGTCAAACCGTAATCTCCTTTTGTATTTACATTTATCAAATTTTGCTTGTGCTTCAAATTTTATATTATTGTCAATTAAATAATTAGTTATATATTTTTCGCCTTTACTTTCTTTACAATATGGACAACCATCCCCCTTGTAAGTGTTTATTTGGTGTTTGTGTGAATGTTCTATTACATTTCATACATATAATATTTATTTTGGATATTGCATTTTTGTATTCTACTAATTTATAATCATAGTATTTTTTATGTATATTTTTTGCTTCTTTTATAAATATATCAGTTGTTTTATTTTTATTTGCACACCTTGGGCAACCTCTTTTATTATGTAAGTGATTTTTGAAATTTTGTTCAAACTCACCATGTTCTGGGCATATTATTTTAACTTTAACTTTAAGGTTAATATATTCAACCAGTGAATAATCATATTTATTATTATGTGCTTCTTTTGATCTTTTTATTAAATCATTTACATCATTTTTCATACTATCATTTGTACAATCTGGACATCCTTGATATAATTTACCGTATGTTTTTAAGAATTCTCCATGTGTCTTACAGTATAATTTTATTTTTGATTTATTATCTTTGAACCCATCTAAATTGTATTCATATTTATCATTGTGATATTTTTTAATTCTTTTAATGATATCTTCCTTTGATATACATTTCAAATTACAATATCTACAACCTCTACCATATAAATGTTTTGCTGGTGATTGTTCAAAGACACCATGAATAGTACAAATTATTTTAACTTTTGAATGATAAGTTTTATATTCTACAAGTGAATAATCATATCTATCACCATGTACTTTTTTGCATCTTTTAATAAATTCTTCTTGTGATATTTTTTCAGCCATTTTACAATTTTATTTTTGAGACATCTTTGCCTAATTTACCGAAATGTTCTTTAAGTAACCAATTTATTAAGTGTGATCTATTAGCAGTATCATCGTCTATAAAATCTATTATTTTAGGATCAAGTGTAATAGAAACTCTGAGTTTTTTAATATCTTTATTTTTCATAATACAATATTGTTTATTATTATATATAAAATATGACAAGTCAAAAATCGGTAATAATTGATTATTTTTAATTTTTTTAAACAAAATCATTAAAATAAGATATAAAAAATAAAATGGTTTATGCGAAAAAAGATACCAGAAGAAGATAAGAAAAAAACAATATCGGTTTCTATGCATCCTGAATTAAAGGAGTTATTAGAAAAATATTCGGAAGAAATAGGCAAGAATAAATCAGTAATTGTAGAAGACTTATTAAAAAAATATTTAGATAAAGATAAAAGATAATGAAACGAGAAATGAATAAAATTAAAAAATTAAACTAATGAAGAAACAAATAAATGATAAATATCTATCAAAAGACAATGGCGAAACAATTTATAAACATTCAAGAAAAGTAAATATTACTGCACTCCAAAAGGATAAGTGTGAAGTGTAGAATTTAAAAAAAATAAAAAGATATGAAAAAAGAAATAATTAAAATTGAAAATACTGGTTGCATTGAAGGAAAACTTTATTTAGCCAATGAATTAAAGAAAATATTAACTGGTAATAAAATAGTGACAAATGGACTCATCGCACCAGTATTGTTAGATATTCAAGGAGTTGATTTATCTATGATTCCAGTTAATGTTGATAAAAAACCATATCCAATGGGACAATATAATAATATAAATATATTTGTTAATCCATATATGATGTGGAATGATAATAGAATATTATTATATAAGAATGATGATATTATTACAGAAATAACTATTATTGATGAAAATGGTATTTTGATATAAATTAATCTTAAAGACTTAAAAAATAAATAAAAAGATATGGAAAAAGAAGAAAAGAAAAATGCAACAAATAACAATATTATTTTTGTTGATGATTTAACTTTAGAAACAGTAAAGATAAAATATAACTGGTTATTAAATGCTAGTGTTAAAGATGCTATTGTTGGACAAGATGACAATGGGTTAGTGTGGTATTTTGGTGAATGGTTATGTGGTGAATGGTATGATGGTACTTGGTATAGTGGTGAATGGCATTAAATAAAACTTGTAATAAATTAAAAGTTGGCAGAAACTAAATTAAATCGTAATAAGAAGAAGCAATTGGGTCAATTTATGACTCCAAAAGATAAGTGTGAAGAGATATTGAAAGATTATATATTTAATGTCAATGATAAAGTACTAGAGCCATCTTTTGGTGATGGTAGTTTTATATTAACTATTATTGAAAAGTTTATAGATATATATGATGGAACCATTAAAGAAAAACTCACAAAAATACTTAAAAATAATGTATATGGTGTAGAATTAGATAAAGAATTATACAATATAACATTAGAAAAGATTAAGAAAAAATATGGTATTTTGCCAGAGAATAATTTGGTAAGATATGATTATTTATTACATGATTTTGATATAGAGTTTGATTATATTATAGGTAATCCTCCATTTGGTGGCACAATAAATCCTAAATTTGATAAAGAATTAGAGAAGAAATTTGGATTTAGAAATAAGATAAAGATTAAGAAAGAAACATATTCTTTCTTTATGATTAAATCTATTGAAAGCCTTAACGACAATGGTAAGTTGATTTTTATTAGTTCAGATACATTCTTAACGATAAAGACAATGAAAGGATTAAGAAGTTTCTTATATAAAAATGGTTCTAATGAATTAGAACATATTGAATATTTTTCTGAAGAAACCAAATATCCAATGGTTGTTTTAAAACATCATAAAAATAATAATAAGAATTACATATTATTGAATAGTGATAAGATATATTATGATGATATGATGTTAACAGATAATTTCTCATGGTTTATTCCAGAAAAATATATTAAATATTTCAATGGTGAAAAATTAAAGAATTATATTATTGCATCTGGTGGATTAAGTACAGGTAAGAATGAATATTTTGTTAGAGATATCATTGATAATAAGATAGTTGAGAATTATTCATTTGAATATTTTGATGATCCAATAACATTAGATAATGAATTATCAAAAGCAAGATTAAATAAATTAGGTGATAAGAAAATAAAAAGTGTTATTGAACAAGAGGAAAATGGAGAAAAAAGAAGAAATGTTAAGGTTCAATTAAAAACTCCTGTAGAAGTAGAATTACCAGATGATAGATATTGTTATTATAATAAAGCATCTAAAAATATATTATATACAAATCCAAAACATGTAATATATTGGAAAGATGATGGAGATGCAGTATTAACATACAAAAAGAATGGTAATTGGTATCTTCATGGTGTTGGTGGTGCTAATTTTTTCAAGAAAGAAGGAATTACATGGCAATTAATATCATCAACAATAAAGGCTAGGTATTTACCAGAGGGATATATTTTAGATAATTCATCGCCTATTGCTATACTCAAAGATGGTATAAATAAGAGTGAATTATTTTTTGTTTTAGGTTGGTTATTGACTGGTATTGCAACAGAATTACAAAAAAATGTTATTAATCATACGAAAAATATACAAAATAAAGATATAGAAAGATTGCCATATCCATTTTGGGTAGATAATAAAAACAAATCAAAAATAATAAGATATATAAAAGAGAATATAAAGAAATTAAATAAAGGTGAAAAATTACCAATTGATTTTTTTGATAAAATAAATAATTTTTATAAATATGAGTGAATTGATGGAAATAAAATTAGATTCTAATGTATCTGATTTTTATGCAGTATATTATCATAATGAAAAACTTGTAGGTAAAATTGCAGTACATACAGAAATATTAACAAGATATATAAAACTTTTAAGTATGTTACCTATTAAAGGTAAAAAATTAGAATTGTTCTTATCTATGGATCCTGTTAAGAAGGCTGGTTTTATGTCTACATATTTGATGAAGTGTGCTAGGATGTGGAATATACCACAAGTTTATATAGCATCTTATGCTGATGCTAAAAAAAGATGGAAATTTTGTAGTAAACATTATAAAGATGATTCTGAATATTCTGATAAAGTTGCTGAAAGTAATTATAGTTTATATTCAGAAAATATAAAATTATGTGATGCTATTTTTGAGGTTTATGATGTTAGTATAAATAAAGCTAGAGAAAGAAAATTAAGAAGAATATTGGAAGAATAACTGTTACTAATTTATCTTGTAATTATCAAGTAAAACTAAAAGACATTATAGGGCTAACATCCCTATTCTTCCTTGAATCCCTGAAGAGAACTTTAGTTCATTGACTCAGGGATTTTTTATTTTATAAAACTTTGCTTATATTTGTAAAATGTTAGAATTAAATAAAGCAAAAATTCAGGAGAATAAAGACAAAAGTTACTCAATTCTTAATAAAATATTAAAAAGACGAAATTTATTATATAAGAGATTGAATGATGAATATAATAATATAGAATCTGAGATATTTGATTTTTTTATAAATGTTGATAATAATATAACACTTGAAAAATCTTGGAAAAATGAACATATTTATTATAATGATATAAATATATTATCAATTTATATTAGAGATTGGATTCCAACCGAAAAGAACAGTATTCGTTTAAATCAAAACAATACTAATAATATAAGTAATATTAAAAAATATTTAGAAATAATGAAAATTGTCATGAATTTGATTGATAATTTTGATATTGATTCATATAATGAAAGAATATATGAAAAAAGAAAAAAATACCATACATTTATTGATAGTTTAGAAGTCCGTAAATATCAAGAAGAATATGATAAGTTTACAGTTTTATTAAATAAAATAAACAATGATTATAAAATTGCACCAGGTAGTATTTATATAAATAAAAATACTTGGGATTTAGAATATTATTATGATGGTAAAGAAAGATTCAATAGAAGAAGATCCTATCTTTATAAAAATTATGCTATAATAAATGCCATAAAAATATTAAAATTAACTAATAAATTAGCAGATTTCAAAATATATTCTGATATAGAATGTAAAAATGAAATAATTGAAAATCAATCTAGTAAAGGTTATTATAGAAAAAATAGAAAATATTTAATGACATTAATTGATCAAATGGAGCCAGATATGAATACACAAAGAAGACTTAAATTAGAAAGGTTGTTAGATGGAAGTTAAATTAGAACCAACAATTGGAGATATTTTTTTCGGTGAAGAAGAATTTGTTTTAGGTAAATATAAAAGTAACAAAAAAATTGTTATGATTGGTATTAAGAAAACAGAAAACATTAAAGAGAAATATTCAGAAGAAACAATACATTCTAAAGGATTTACATTTATAATACCAAAAACTATAAAAATGGATATGTCTTGTCATGATGATAGTAGAATTAAAGCTGTTTGGGTAGTAGAACATGTAGAGTTTAGGGATGATTTGAGATTGATACATAGTACTTTACCAAAGAGTTTTATGGTTGTTGCTAGAAGATTGAAAGATGGTTTATATGATGAAGATGGAGAAGTAATTGAATTTTTTACATATGGTTCATATGAAAATACAATACATAAAGGAATTGAAGTAATCGGAAAATTAGAAAATTATGAAAATAAGATTAGAAATAAAAGATAAAAGTATTAAATCAGATTCAATGTATACATATGTTGTTACACGGAAACTTTTATTAATTAAATGGATAAAAGTCAATTTTAATTTAGGTCTAAGAGAAGCTAAATATAATGTTATTGAGGTATTATGTATGAATGGTTTTGTTGAATTTGATATGCCACATATGGAATTTTATGATTATGATAAAATTAGAAATAAATTTAATTTAGAAATTGTTGATAATGTTATTATTGGTCCTACAAAGAATGAATTAAGAGAAGCTAAACTTGCTAGAGTTTTAGGCCATAATGATAAATTACATAAAGCTATTATATCTGGTGTTGAATGGCAAGAATATCTTACAGATGAAGATGAAGATAATCTAACTATAACAGAAGCAAAGAAAAAAATTATTGAACAAATATATAATAAATATAAATTTTAGATTATGAAACCAGAAGAAAAATTTTTAATAGATAATTTCAATAAATGTATTCCAATGACTCATGATGATTATCCTGATATATTACATGTTTATGATAAAAAAATATTAAGACAACGCAAATTAAATAGAGTTTTGAATGAAAATACTGAAATAAAATTAAACCCATCAAAAGATTCTTCAATAATTTTATTTAGACAGGATTATAAAAATAACTATTTTTGGGTAAATTATGATAAAATTTGGTCATTATTAGAATCAAAATATGGACTTAATTCCCAAGAAATCAAAGAGTTAATAAAGGGTACCTTGCTGGAACCTGACAAAATGAAGGCATTAACACCCAATTATCAGCAGATGAACCTGTATATGTTCTTGTTGGAACCTGACAAAATGAAGGCATTAACACCAGATGGTGTATATAAATATACTTTAGATAACTTGTTGGAACCTGACAAAATGAAGGCATTAACACCTCCACTACCAATAGCAGTAGCATTTGTTAACTTATTGGAACCTGACAAAATGAAGGCATTAACACCGGCCATTACTAAAGCACTCTCTTCTCCAAGCTTGTTGGAACCTGACAAAATGAAGGCATTAACACCAAAATGCACCTGTTTTATATGATTAAAACCCTTGTTGGAACCTGACAAAATGAAGGCATTAACACCGGAAATTATCTGGGGAATCCTTGAAAACGGCTTGTTGGAACCTGACAAAATGAAGGCATTAACACCACATATCTTAATTTGTAGTTATGCCGATTCCTTGTTGGAACCTGACAAAATGAAGGCACTAACACCGATAATAATGAATGGAAACCTGTTAATGACCTTGTTACAACCTGACAAAATAAAGGCACTAACACCGATTGTAGATTTAGATGATGATGGGGAGGTTTTGTTGCAACCTGACAAAATGAAGACACTGGTAAAATGAAGATAAAACATAAATAAAAATGAAGATAAAACATAAATAAAAATGAGTAAAAATAATAAATATAGTTATTGGTCAACACCAACATATTATAAAAAACCTAAAAACTTTAAAGTATTAGATGGTGTGAAAAGAATATATTCTTGTTATATAGATATTTATGATCAATCAACAGGTGATTATATTGATAAGTTAGAATTAAAATTCAAACAAATAAATAAATCTGAAATTGATAAAAATTGGTGTAATGATGAATATATGAATAATATAGGAGGATATATTAGTTATAGTGTTAGACAATTTGAGAGAGATAGAGGAAGTTTTGATTTTATATATGATATAATAGTATTAAATAAAAACGAATATTTTAAAGTAAAACAAAGAAAAGAAAGAGAAAAGAAATTAAAAAGAGTATTAGGTAATTTCTGACATTCTAAATTTTATATATAATATAGTGAATAAAAAAGAAACACTATATTATGCCTAAAAAATTAAATACACAAAATTTTATTGAAAAATCAAAAATAGTTCATAATGATAAATATGACTATTCTTTAGTTGAGTATAAGGGTGCTCATTCTAAAGTTAAAATTATTTGTCCAATTCATGGTGAGTTTGAACAACAAGCATACTCTCATTTACAAGGGTATGGTTGTAAAAAATGTTCTGATGATGAAAGAAGAAATAATAAATGGTTAGATGAATTCAATAAAATACACAACAATAAGTATGATTATTCATTGGTTGAATATAAAAATACACATTCTAAAATAAAGATTATATGTCCTGTACATGGTATATTTGAACAATATTTTCAGTCACATTTTGATAGTGGTTGTAATAAATGTAAAAGACAAGAGAATTTTATTAACAATTCAAAGAAAAAACACGGAGATAAATATGATTACTCTTTAGTTGATTATGTTGATAAATATACAAAAGTTAAAATTATATGTCCAGAACATGGAGAGTTTATACAGACACCATTACATCATATTAGAGGGTGTGGTTGTAAATTGTGTGCTGATGATAGTAAGAGGTGGGATAAAGAAAAGTTTATTGAAAAATCAATTAAAATTCACGGTAATAAATATGATTATTCTTTAGTTGAATATAAACAATCACATGAAAAAGTTAAAATAATTTGTCCTATTCATGGTGAGTTTATACAAAAGCCATATTTACATATTAATTCTGGTAATGGTTGCCCTTTATGTGGTGGAAAAATAAAGACATATGATAGATTATTAGAAAAATTTAACGAAATACATAATAATAAATATAAGTATGATGAATTTGTGTATAATGATTATTATGAAACAATAAATATAATTTGTCCTATTCATGGTAAATTTCAACAAAAAATTTCAATACATATAAATGGTAATGGTTGTCAAGAATGCGGTAAAGGAATAAAAACAACTGAAAAATTTATAGAAGATTCTATAAAGAAACATGGAAACAAATATGATTATTCTTTGGTAGAATATTATACATTGAAAGATAAGGTGAGAATTGTGTGCCCTATCCATGGAGTTTTTGAACAATCTGCTAATGGTCATTTACAAGGATATGGTTGTAATATGTGTAATGAATCTAAAGGTGAAATAAAAATAAGAATGTTTCTTAATAATAAAAATATTAAATATGTTAGAGAAAAAACATTTGATGGTTGTAAAAATAAACAAGTTTTACAATTTGATTTCTATTTACAAGATCATAATATATGTATAGAATTTGATGGTAGGCAACATTACGAGTCAATAGAATATTTTGGTGGCGAAGAATCATTTAAGAATATAATAAAAAATGATAATATAAAAGATAAATATTGTAAAGATAGTAATATAAAACTCATACGGATTAGGTATGATGAAAGTATTGAAGATAAATTAAAAATTCTATTTTGGTAGTGTTATTTTTATATATAATGTAAAATATAATTAAAATATATGGCAACTCCACTCTACAAAAAATTTAAAAATCGTGGAACGACATTCCTAGCGTTCCCCTCAGCCAGCCAAGATATGAATCTTGCATTC
>Ga0307928_10004772_pt1 | contig 10256 bp, 14 predicted proteins | sample AceLakmetagen232_FD_201815 | JGI IMG/M metagenome (GOLD analysis project Ga0307928, IMG submission 201815) | Saline water microbial communities from Ace Lake, Antarctica - #232 | ecosystem: Environmental > Aquatic > Non-marine Saline and Alkaline > Saline | place: Antarctica: Ace Lake...
ATGGGCATCATGATAGATAAGTTTGGCAGATTTATACACCAGTTAGAAGATAGGGTTAGCCGTGTCAGTAAGCTAAGTGAATCATATTGGCAAAAAAGATTTTTTGTAGGAATAAGAGATAATGACATCACAAGAAAAGACTAAAATATATAAAGCTAAAATCAAAGAACTTGATTCTGTCACAGATTCTCATGTAAAGCGTATTCTTCTCAACGAGCTCAAAAGAAACAACATTGGTCAAACTACTGGACAGGGTATCGGTGGTATAATAGGTGCTATTGTTGGAATAGCACTCGCTCCCTTTACAGGTGGCGCTTCATTGATGGCATCTATTGGTTTCATAATGGGTGTGGCTTCAGTGGGAGCTGCTATTGGTGGCATTATAGACCCGCCAAAAGTTCCAGATTTCGGTGATTTGAATGGCTATGCTGGTGCATCTCCTACGTATGGCTTTGGTGAACTAAAACAGACACTTACTAATCAACTTCCTGTAGCAGTGATGTATGGTTATCTTAAAGTAGCAGGAAATATTATATGGCAATCAGACCCTAGCACTTCAGTAGATAGAATACAAGTTATTTGCGAAGGCGAGATAGAATCTATATCTAATGTCAGAATAAATGATATTGCAATAGGTGATATAACTGGTTGTAGCGTATCTACTTATACTGGAACAATTGACCAGACTGTTAATTCAAGAGCTACTGGATATGTAAGTGGACTTAAGCGTTCTGCGTATCTAGCTCTTACATTACAATCAGGCGAGCAATTAAAGGGTGGTAATCCAACAACTACTTGTAATGTAGAGGGATTAAAGGTAAGAAACTGGAACTCTACGAGTAATATCTTTAACAGCTATAAAACATACTCTCGTAATCCTGCAGATTGCATAAGAGATTTTTTAACTAATAGTATATATGGTGTTGGTATACCAGATAGCTGGATAGACGACTCTACGTTTGGAGAAGTAGCAGAATACTGTGATGAGGTGGTTAGCGATGGCAGTGGTGGCACAGAGGTAAAATTTAGACTAGATTTCTCTATTGATACTAGACGGCCAGCTTTAGATATATTAAATGATATGTTGGGTACCTTTGGCGGGTATATGACTGTCTGTGGTGAGAAGATAAAGCTTCACGTAGAGAGAGGTAGTGAAATTGCTGTACAATCCCTTACTATGGATAATATTATAGAGGGGTCTTTTGGATATTCTCTTATCCAAAAAGATGATTTACCCAATAGATTTCTAGTTCAGTATATTGACCCTAATCAAGAGTGGCAACGTATAGAAGCATTAGATGAAGACAAGGTAGACCAAGATGAGCGGGCAGCCTTACAGTTGGGGCAAGCTATAGTAGAAAAAAAGATTTCTCTTCTTGGAATTACTAGATTTACACAAGCATCTCGTATGGCTAAAAGGTACCTTAGACTCGCTAAATACTCATCTACAATGTGTGCCGTAAAGGTTGGTATAGCATCTCTATTTTGTGAAGTTGGAGACGTAGTTACAATATCTCATGATGTACCTGGGTGGACTAGTAAACCATTTAGAATATTAGCGATACAAGAAAGCGAAAAGGATGTCATGCAACTAGCGTTGCGTGAATATACATCTAGTATATATGACGACCAGTTAGGTGCGACGGTTACTAAGGGAGACTATGGACATATAGCTAATCCGTTTGCACCAGTAACTAACGTGTCTAGCCTATCTATATCTGAGACTGGGTATGTAGATGCTGATGGCACTTATATGCCAGAGATTGTTGCCACCTGGGATGCTCCAACAGATGATACAATAAACTATCTTGGACAATATGTTATATATACAAAGAGAGATACTGGTAGCTTTATCGAAGTTGCGCGTGCAGATGCGAGTACAACTACCGTTACATTAAGACCTATAGAAGCTGGTCACGACTGGCAAATAAGAGTAAGAACCCTCTCTACAGAGAATATCTTATCTACTGGTACTGACAGCAATACATTAAGCATAGCTGGGCAAGAAGTAGCGCCCGCTACGCCATCTAGTTTTTCTAATACATTTACCGACGAGATAATATTTACATGGGACGCTAATAGTGAAGCCGATGTTATTGAGTATGAGATAAGAAAAGCAGATGCTAACTGGGGTACTGTAAATTCTAATTTTGTATGGCGTGGAGATGCGTTAAGATATACGCTTGTCACGCCTTCTGCCAGAAGTGGCGTTACTTATTATATTAAAGCTAAAAATAGAAGTGGGCTGTACTCTGTTACAGCAGCCAATACAACTCCTACTAATGCAGCACCGAGCGCCCCTACTATAACAACTGATATATTCTTTGAGCTTGCTTACTTAACATGGAGTGATGTCAGCGATGCTGATTTAAAGTATTATGAAGTATATAAATCATACGACAACAATTGGGCTGGAGAAGAAACTCTATTTCAAAAGATACAAGGTACGCGCGTACTTATATATGATGAGGGACAGGATGGTATAGTAGACTCTATTGCTACAAACAATACCATAACAAGTAATGATGCTGCTATCATAGCTCAATCTGATGATTTTTATATTGGTAGCTCGCTATATCTAAAATCTGGAGACGACTTAGGAAGTGCATATGTTATTAGTGCTTTTTCAGTAGCAGGTGGAATAGCAACAATAGTAGTTACTGGTACTTTTGCTACGGACCCATCTGTCGATGATACATTTAGAATAGTACCTAAGATGTATTTTAAAGTACGTGGTGTAGATACATTAGGTGAAGGCACATTCTCATCATCTGCTACTATAGACTTTGCTATATGGTCAATTTCAGGGTTTCAGATTGATACAAATACGATTACTACGACAGAGATAAAAGATAACGCGATTACCTCTCCGAAGATTATAGCTAACGCTGTTGTAGCTACCAAGATATCTGTAAGCAATGTATTCTCTACACACATATCGGTTGCTAACATAGCTGGCATATGTGCTAATCTTGGTTCCATAACCGCTGGAGACATACTAGGTCTCAATATCAGAACTGCTACATCTGGAGAGAGGGCTCAATTAAACTCATCTGGATTCTACGCTTTTGATTCAACATCATGCTGTTGCTCATATCTATCTGCTGGAGCTTTAAGGTTTACAGAGAAATTAGCTGATGGGTGTTGTGTAGACATGCCATACGCTAAGAGAATGTGCTCTGGCTCTGCTAATAGTGGCTCTACAGTTACTCTGTTGCATTGGAGAAGTGCTCCTGAAGTTATATTGGGCGTAAAACAATTACGCTCATATGATTGTTCTTGTACTGGTTGTCAGCAATGGTGTGTATATGCAGATAGCCCTCAATACTTCTGTACTGATGCTTGTTGTTTTGGTTACACATTTGATGTACATAGCGAACTTACAGTTGAATCTGCATCTTGTACACAAGCAGTTGCAGCGGCATTTGCTGCTTGTTTCAATACATGCTCTAACATAACATGCTCTATTACTGTATGTAATGCTCTACAGCACTGGTGCCATCCAGCTACTTCTGGAAACTATTTCTATGGTATATTATGTTACTCTATAAGATATAGATGTCTTGGTTCTGGAACATGGTGCTGTTGTTGTTATGAATATGCACAGCCACATGCATCATCAGCAGAAATCACAACTACTGCTTATACGAGCGACACAATTGCCCTACCATGCTGTGCTTGTTGGGAAGTATCTATTATCGAGCGTGGAGTATCTTATACAGACTCTAGTATTGCATGGGCTACTATGTGTAGTTGTATTATAGCGAATTCGTGTAATGGAACAACATATTGTCTTTACAATACATATGCTCAATATAGTGGTGGACATACTTCAGTATTAAGCTTATTATTTCCAGAAGCACCAGTTGATTTAGCAACAGCAGTATGCAGTAATATATGCGTATGTTGTGCTGCAATATATATTTGTGGTAGTGGTAACTGGGGTCAGAATAAATCTGGTGCTCTAGAGTGCGTTTGTAGTTGCATGACTACTTTTGTTGGTGAAGGTGGTTGCACTTCATCTACTACGTGTTGTAATACTATTATACGAGATTCTGCAACATATTTAACTAGTGTTGGATATAAAATGTCATGGTGTTCTGACCCAGGTTATGTAAATGGAACACATTGTTTAACTCAATGGTGCGCATATCAATACTTCTGTTATTGGCCTACAGGTGCAGCTGCAACGTGTTGCTACCAATGCGTACATGAAATGACATCTCTACTCGGTGCACAAGTTACATTGGATTCAGCTGGTATTGTTAATTGGTTAGCCATAGCATACTCATAGGAGCATTATGAAAAAAAAGATTATTATTAAAGAATCAGAGGGCATATCTCAAGATACAGAGATAGAATTATCTGAGCAAGAAGATTATTATATAGAGAATGGTAAAATAATAAAATATAATAAGCATTCAGATAATTATTTTATGATTAAACGTATGGATGAATTAGAGAAAAGGATTGATAAACTAGAAACCAAAACCTAGGGGGCATGATGGATTACGATAATATCGTATTGTTAGTAGAGGGTGGAATAGGGAAGAATATATGTGCAACAGTAGTAGTACGTAACTTAAAGAAGAAGTATAGAGATAAAAAGATAAGCGTCATAGCTGGGTACCCTGATATCTTTTTGAATAATCCACACATATACAAAGTCTTTAATTTTAGCAATCCATTATATTTTTATGAAGATTTTATAAACACAGGTAGAACAAAGATTATTAAAGCAGAGCCATACTTACACCCAGACTATCTCTACAAAGAACGTCATCTATCTGATGTATGGTGCGAGTTAGCGGGAGTAGAATGTGATAATATCAAACCTGAAATGTTCTTATTACCTAATGAACGTAAAGCATCAGAGATATATTTAAGAAAACATAAGAAACCAACACTGCTTATGCAGTATGTTGGTGGTATGAACCCCGAGAAAGCTAACGAAGAAGAGCGCATCAAGAAAGAGTCATCTATGTATCGTAGAAGTCTCCCTAAAGACGTAGCTCAAGAAGTAGTAAACTCATTAAAGAAGAAGTACGATATAATATTAGCAAAGTTACCTAATCAAGAGACATTAGAGCATACAGACCCTATCAGCTTCCCCATAAGAAGCATTATGGCGCTATTACCACATGTAGATAAGGCATTATTGATAGATAGCTTCTTACAGCACGCGGCAGCGGCATTTGATAAGCAATCAGTCGTATGTTGGGGGGGTACATCGCCCACGTGTTTAGGATATGATAGTAATATAAACTTAACTAACGAGGCATGCGAGACTCCTTTCTGCCATAGACCCAACTCTTACGTATTTGATATACAGCCACATGGGTTTATGTGGGATTGCCCTTATGGTGATGTGTGTATGAAATTTAACGCAGATGAGATAGTTGCAAAGGTGGGGGAGAGTAAATGAATATAAAAGTTGTTACACCAGTATATAGATATGTAGAGCCAGAGACAGATACCTCTATGGGGAATATGCTCAATACGTCTAAGAACGCTGTAGTATGGCGTAAGACTATTGGTGATAGTTTAATATCACGTTCTCGTAACGAGGCCATCAAAGAGTTTCTATCTGAAAACTATGAGTATCTTATGTTTATGGATGCTGATATAGTATGGCTTGCAGACGCACAGTATAGCAATAACCCGATCGACAGGCTTGCGTCTTTAAATCTTGATATAGTAGGTGGTATATATGTTGTAAAGGGTGGGAACTACCACCCCTCTATACGCACCCTAGAGAATCAAGAGAAATATATTAAAGAAAAGAAATGGAATAATGAGTGGAAGTATGACATCAAAGATGGTGTCTTTGAAGTACAGTATATGTCATCAGGTTTTATGATGATATCGAGGGAGTGTGCTGCAAAGGTGTGCGAGAAGGCTTGGCACCCATTCGCTCCAATGGCAGGTGCTAACGCTGAGTATCTATCAGAGGATTGGGCATTTTGTCATAGAGCAAAAGAAATTGGGCATAAAGTTTATGCTGATTCTACGATTAAACTAGGACATGTTGGTAGGTATATATATACTGTCAACGATTCTACGGTTTAGGAGTACAATATGAATGAATTTATAGAACAGATACTAGCTATGGCATTAAAGGTTATAGGTGGGCTGGTAGCGATATGGCTTGCTAAGAAGACAGGCAGTGTGTTAAATGCAGTAGAAACAAAGTATGACGTCGATATAGACAATAGTGTAGAAGCTCGTATACGATTAACTGTACAGAAAATAGTGCGTAGTATATTTCAGTCTCAGGTACGTGGACTTAAGAAAAAGGGTAAGTTTACTCTTTCCGTCCAGAAAGACGTATTAAGTGAAGCTGTACGTGAGGTAAAGAACGAACTTAAGGACACTATTTTTGATGTAGATAGTCATGAAATTAAAAATATGGTAGAGGCTGTAATAGCCGAGGAGAAGAGAAAATGACATTCTGGCAGAGAATAAAAGCAATATTTATTAGAGTAGGAGCATTATTAAAGAATGTACTCGGTGTAGTTCTTAAGATTGCTGGGCAGAAGCTTTTTGAGGAATTACTCGGGTTTGCAATAGAGGTGTGTAAGAGCCTTGATTATGAAGATATTAGCTCAGCTGAAAAGAGAACAAAGGCTTTTGATGAGATTAAAGCAGAGGCCGCAACTCGTGTCGAAGACTTTAAAGATTCATTTATTAATGTCTTGATAGAGTTAGCTGTAGCTTACTTACATTCGTTGGGAGACGAAGAGTAGTACATCGCGTTAGTATAGACCGTCGGAGTATTAATTACTTCGGCGGTTTTGCTATTTTCCTAGGTAACGTTTAAGTAATGCATTTCTTACTACCATCAACAGTAAGCATCCCATTTGAAACCAAAACAATCCTGCACTAATATATAGAAATGCTTTAAACATCATTTACCTCCTCTACAATATCGTTTAGTTCTTTTTTTGTTTCTCGCCTTGTTTGTTTTTTTGTATTTTCTCTTATCTTGGTAGCTGATTTTATTATCCAGCTTTTTCTAATCTTTGGTTGTTTAATCATACTGATACGTGGATGTCCCTACGCCCTCCGTTAAGACGAATTCTTGGACTTCCAAGCTTAGCTGGGGGTAACATCTTTGCCTCTGCATAGCTATCGTTCCACGTTAAATAGCTTCCACTGTCTATAAGCATCTGTCTTTGGATGATTATTTTTTTGTGTATTACATCCACCGTTCTAGTAGTAACAGGTATTACTCCAAGCTGATGATTATGGCTTCCGATATATGCGTCACAATTAGAAACTAACTGCCTTAACTTATCCACTCTATTCATTTTACCACCAGGAGTATTTCCACCGCTAGTTGTGTGATGCATATACATTGAGTACGCTATCCCATTCCCACCACCAACTATATAAACCATTACTGCCGAATGCCTGTAATAGGGTATCTTTAGCTCGTGGCATATAGGGGTAAGCGGTGAGTATCCAACAAAATCCTCTAATCTATTCTCATGATTCCCGTTTATGCACCCCACTATTTTATCTGCTATTGGTTTAAAAAGTTTGGTGGCAAACTCTATCTGCTGTGAAAGATTCATTCTCTGTTCAAAGGGACTTGTTGCGGAAAAGCGAGTAGCTACATTTAATATGTCTCCATTTAAGAATACTCTTGCGTTTGGTTCGTTTGCAACCCAATCTATGTTGTTCTTTAATAATTGATATCCCTCCCCCTCAAATGCCTCATCACCTATATGACAATCACTTATCGGTAAGACATACGCATAGTCTGAATTAATTCTGCATTCGCCATACTTCATTTTGCCTCCTCGTCTAAATATAGACTTAATATACAAGAGTAGTTTGACATGTCACTTAATGTGTCTTGCATGCTTTCGCCAACTTCAGATTTTCCCTTAGCAATTAACTCTGCTAATCTGGCTAGCTTTACTGCTAGAAACATTAATAAAACTTTTGGAACAGATGTATCTGCTAGCATTGCAATCTTTTTAAAGTTTGAGAAACAGTCATTATCTTGTGCATAATCATGAGCCTTTTTCTCTAGCATGTCACTACATTCTTTAAAAAACTCTATTGCTTTTTTAGTTTCAGTAACTCTGTCCATATTTTATCCCCTACGTTTAGTTTGTGATAAAGTTTCTTACAAGTGTCATTGGTACTTTTACATAATCATTAAACTCACCACCGCTATCGTGCGTCATCACGACGATATAATCATCATCGTAGTGAGCTATTACACCATATGTTGTAACAAGTTCTTGTTTAGCTGCGTTTACGGCCTCTAGTGGTACCGATGTGTATGTCATGGCATCTTCCCATATAACGCCTACTAAAAAAGCTACGCCATGATCCTTAATAAATCTACGTATCTTGTCTACGCTATTTATCTTTAAGTTCTTTGACTTTTTCATTACATTTTCTCCTGTATCTGAATATCAGGATTAGCATTATACCCAAACTAACAGCATTTAGGCTATTGCTCACGATAAAAACTTTTGCTCCTATATTAATAGCTCTCACTAAATAACATATAACAGCAACAAAAATAAGCACATAGGTATATGTAGATATACCATCAACACACCTTGTCTTAAGTGCTTTAAATATCTGCGGATAGGTGCTAAGAAATGATAGCGTAACACCTATCCAACCAATTAACTCGGTATAATTCATCTTATGTCACCACCTTTTTTACCTACTATCTTTATACACTGAGACTCGTTACCCTTATATAGTTGCGTTTTTATTTCGTATATATTTTCAGGATGTTTTTTACGTAAGACTGCTAGAGCCTTATCTAATCTTTCTTTTTTTCTACGCAATACTATAGCTGGATGGTTTGTAAAATACGCTCCCTTTTTATCACTGTGCCCGCCATACGCTCTACTCGGCATTTATGCTATGCTCCTCTCTCCAACATTTCTCGCAACAATATGATTTTGTTGGGTTATGTTTAGGTGCATTAAATTCTTTTCCACAATGCTTACATCGTCTTTTCATATCCACTCCGCTAGTTTTTTTAATGCTTCTGGAAGTTTATCAAAACCTTCATATAAAAAATAGTCACTCATATCTAGTGTATCTGTATCTAATTCAGAAGGACGTTGTAATAATAATGTTGGTACTGTAGCCATATCCGACCAATAATAAAACTCACTCATACTTTCTACGTCTGCATCTATTACTACTACCTCATACTTTACTTTTAGTTTTTCTAGAGCTTCTTTTGCCGACTGACACCTCGGGCAAGTTGTACTCGTAAACAGTGTTATCTTCATCTTTTTCATTCTCTAACTCCACGCATTTCTTCTTTAAACCGTGGAACATAACTAAGAAATCGTCTAGCAAAAGATTGCTCTTCTGTCTATATCTGTCTCGCATGTCCGTATACTTTAGGTTGCGTCTGGCTAACCACTTGTCTCTAATAGCTATATACTCGTCTACCTCACTTTTCAGTCTAATAATATGGCATCTAAAACATAGCGTCATACCGTTCTCCATATCAAAATAGCCTATCTTGTTAGAGAGGCTTTTAGAAACGATATGATGCGCGTGGTTGCGATTAGACATCTTGCCGCACCATTGGCATACATATCCATCACGTAGACGCACGCATAGCGACCATAATTTCTTAAGTTGCTTTTGTATGCTTGTCTTTGTAATTGGCATCTTTAGCCCTTTAGTTTGGGTAGGGGGAAAGCAAACTACCCGTTCGAGGATTGTGTTATAGTCACTTCATCCCCCACCCGACGTGCCCTTGAGAATTAACCCTCGGGTCGTTAGTTTACTGGAACAAACTGTACCATCCTTGCTTTAAGTCTAGTAAATACGTTCTTTGATGCTCTTAATAGCTTATGTTTCTTTACTAATTTCAAGTATGCTTCTCTACCCTTCGAGTAGTTGTCATACGGACTGATTGCACTTCCTTCTGATACTTCCCATTCTGTAGTTCTCATAATTCCTCCCTGTTTTGGTATTTGTGCGCTACATGGTTTTGGAGTCTGTGTGCTACATGCATCATCATAGAATTCTATACTCATAAGTTTAGCTCCATTTGCCCGTTGTCGTTACCCTTCTGTTTGTTCATGTACTCCCTTTGTTGCTTAACTGGTGGTATATCAAATGCGCGTTTTTTAATCACCTCCTTCATTTTGATTCGTTTGCCTTTGTAGTAAACATAGCACCTTGGGTTTAAAAAATCACCAATTCTTCCTAATGTATTCTTACAAAATCTGTGGTATCTGTCTAATTCTTCTTGT
>Ga0307928_10004773_pt1 | contig 10254 bp, 19 predicted proteins | sample AceLakmetagen232_FD_201815 | JGI IMG/M metagenome (GOLD analysis project Ga0307928, IMG submission 201815) | Saline water microbial communities from Ace Lake, Antarctica - #232 | ecosystem: Environmental > Aquatic > Non-marine Saline and Alkaline > Saline | place: Antarctica: Ace Lake...
ATAAGTTAAAAAAAGAAGTGAAAAGACTTATTTAAGTTTTTTCTTAAATTTTCTAATTACTGTTAAAAGTTTAAGTTTTAGTTCTTCTAATTTGGTAAGTGTTTTTTCTGTATAACTATCAGATAAATTATCACTATGTTCTAACGAGTTACCTAATCTTTCACATTGCTGTATGATATCTCTAAAAAGATTATGGGAGTTATCAAATTCAACTTTTTTTGCTATCCCTCTATCTTCTTGCCAATCTCCTCTAATTAATTTTTTTTCCATTTCATCAAATGTTAAATCTTTTTCAATAACTTCTTTAACCATATTATCTTGTTCTGCTCTACCTCTTTGATGTGCAAGTAATCTACAAACTTTTGATGGAGCAACAACTCCTCTTTCTGTTTGAGTTTTTACATATATTGAAGCATATCTATATGACATAATTCTATAAACAGAACCTGCACTCATATCAACATCTAGTGCTAGTTTCCTATATGTATAGCCTGCATCTTCCATTAATTTTATTTGATAGAATTCCATAATGTATTTATACATCGTTTCAAAACTTTCTTTCTTTAACTGAATAATTTTTGTTTTTAGAAAAGTTAATCTTTCCTGTCTTTCATCATTTGTCATTATTGAAATTTTTGGTTTTATTACCTGTTTTATTTTCTCTGTTTTCATTTTATTTTTTCCAACTTCACAATCTGGACATACTGTTCTATTATGTTCACTGTGAAATATTTTTTTACAAAGGATGCATATTTTTCTATATTGATATGTTTTTGTCATTTTATGTTTTTGTTTTCTTCATCGTTATATTTTTTGTATCACAAGGACATATATATTTTTCATATTCTCCTTTGATATTAATTACGTCACTATTTTTAAATTGATAATTTCCTTTATCAAAACTATAACAAATTGCATCACAATGATTTGAAGGCGTCCAATAAGTTTGTTCTGCACAACCTATTATTAATAAAGCTAAAAAAATTAATATTAATTTCATCTTGTTATTTCCTATTTATTTGCCTATTAACTCAATTGGGTCAGTCTTTGATTTTTCATTATTTTCAACTCCTTGATTATAAAAGCCCCTTTCTTCGAGCCTTTGGAAAGCGAATTGAAAGGGGCTCTTACAGACGAGGTATAAAATTCTTCCGTAAGTATGATATCCACGTTGTTTTTTACAACATATAAACACGCCGACAACTTTTATTCTAGTTGAAAACCGTAGAGTATTTGTTTGAAGTTAATAAAAATAAAAAAAATTAAAGTTCGTTAAGCATTTTTCTTAACTGAATTGTTGACTTTTGTTCTAATGCATTATCTTCTTTACTTGCAAGAATTGACATTATTTTTTCCTTTTTGTCTTTTCTTTCAGCTAATAGTAGTCTTGCTTCTTTAGCAGCTATTTTAGATTCTACAATATGCTTAATAATTTTAATCTGCGTGTTTACTAAGGTATCTTGGGTTGTTTGTGTTCCAAGTAAACTTTCTTCAGATAGTTGTTTCTTACTTCCGTTTAAAACTTTAAAGATACCATCTAGTTCATTTACGTCTAAATCCCATAATTCCTCTGTTGAGATTGTACCTTTATACTCAAATCTAATTTTTTCTTCTGTTGCTTTCTCAAATATATTTTTCATTTTTTACCTCGCCTATATTTTTATTTTTAGTACTCTTTTAATTTTTCCTTCAATTCGTACTACAATTGAATTCTTTTGAGTCGAACTAAAACCTAATCCAGATAATTGATTATTAACATCGTCTACTTTCATTTTGGTTCCTAATGCTTCAAATACTTTTCGATGTTTTGTCAAATCGTTATTTAAGTATTCATTAAAAAATCCGTTAGGTTTTTCATCATTATTACAATCTTTTAACATGAAGAAATAATGTTTATTACCTATTCCATTTTGTTTATCCCAATAGTTAGGTGAATGCATTAATACCGATACTGGAATAAAATTATTTGATTTTAAATTCCAAATTTCTTTGGAAGACATACTTGACGGAAGTTTTTCTAATATAGTAAACTTTTCTCCATCAAATGTAACTTCTGCTACTTCGACCTTCTCATTTTGCCTTAATGCATTGGGATAATTAAACTTAAACTGTTGTCCATTAAATTCAATTTCTGCACTAAAACCACTTTGACCTCCTCTATGGGCATAATCATGGACAAAGAATTTATATTTTCCAGGGTTCATTGATTCTTTATTAGTCCAAGTAATATTCTCAACAGCAGCTTTTCCTGGTTCTGGATTAATTATGTCAACATCTAACTCACCGGTTGTTTCATAATTTCTTAAGTTAGAAAAATATATTTCATTACCTCTTGGTTCTATACAATGTGCATCATAATCGTCTTTGTTATGTTCGTTTCCGTCATTCCATTGTATCGAAAATCTTAATATTCCATCAACTTTACCACCAGCAGACTTAACATTCTTTTTAATGTCTGAATCAGTTATATTTCCTGAATAAGCCCAGCAAAAATTATTATTCCATTTAAACATAGATTTGCTATCTTTTTTATATGGAGCAATTAATGAAACCATATTAGGAGAATGTCTACCCTCTAAATATATTTCTATCTTTTTTGTTGTTGGTAAGATATCTTTAATAAAATCTTCAATTTGAACTTCATCTATTTTATTAAATGATTTGGGTTTCGTTTTAACATCTTGTTCCATTTCATCAAAAACATCATTAGTTTGTAATTTTTTTACGGTGTCTTTATTAGCAAATAATACATTATTAACACTAATGTCTTCTAAAATAGCATATCTTCTTTGCAATGAATCCATAAATCCAAGTTCCTCAAGTTTCTTTTTAGCATTTTCTAACATCTTTTTCGTGTAGATAGGTTTAGGTCTTTTATAGTTTGTAGGAGCTACAATAACTTCATATTTCTTTACTGCTAAATCTAATTCCATTCCTTTACTAATGTTATCTAATAAAGTTCCTATGCTATGATTTCTAATTTTCCCAATAACCATACCAACACTTGTAGATTTTTCCCATAAATAAATATCTTTTACTTTACCTTTTAATACTTTATATTCTTTTTGATATTTATTAAAATCAAGTAAGTTTTGTTTCCATTCATCACCTTTATATAAAGACTTTTGATTTATCAGTTCAAGAACTGTTAAAACAGATTCTTGTGATAACTCCTCCAAAGACCTTTCAAAAACATTTTTAATATCCCTATATTTACTTTTATAGGTCGCAATAGAGTCACTACTATTATCAACAAACTTTTTATCTAGCAACACATTAAAATGGTGCCAAGTAATAATTTTTCCTTCACAATCCTCATGATTAGATTTAATTCCTATTTTTTTAAATCTACTTACATAAACATCTTGAATTATTTTGGTTTTGATGTGTTTAACCATTGCTTTAAGTACAGGACTATAAGTGGTATCATCAAATTCAAAATCCCATATACTTATAATTTTATTATCTATAATTGCAACAGTATCACCAAAAGAGTTAATAAAACCACGGCATGCAGAACAATCATGTTCTTTTCTTTCTCTATAAATCTCGTTAGTTCCTTTTGGAAAACTACCCAAATAGATATCCCATAGTTCATTCTTTTCTAAATTAAGTGTATAAAGAAAATTAGATTTCTTTGACATCTCATTAAATTGTTTTTCCATTGCGTCTTGTATTTTATTAAATTTATCAATCATTTTTAAATTCACCTTTTATTTCTTTTTTTCTTTCCATATTTATTATGAATTAAAGTAGTTGCTTCTAAAAGAGTTTTTAAACTTATATTTTCTCCAAATACAAAATTAATGGAATGTCCACGTCCGTCTTGTCTACTATGTTCAAATACCTTTCCCGCTATAATTAATTTTTTTCTATTCCATACTTCGAATTCATCTTCGTATATTTTATCAACTTCTTTATTAGTTAGTAATTTCATTTTAGTTATTAGCTTTTATTTTATAATATGTAAGTTGAATAACCTTCTCTTCTTTCCACATAGCTTTTGCTAAAGTCCATACAAAGCCAACTCCTATTAAAGCAAAAGCACAAACTACTGCAAATAATTCTTGTCTTATATAAAAATGTGTATTTGTTACTATCATTTTTCTTCTTTATCTCCTTTAATTAAATAATGTGTATATTTTGGCGTTTTCGTTGTAGATGTTAACTAATCTATTTGCTAATCTATCTTCAAATATTCTTTGTTTATTAGGGTCAGAGACAATGCATCTCCTATTCCATTTTCCTTCATCCCATCTATAAACATTTAGACTAACACCGTCAATAAAATACTTTGTATTCGTTCTTATTCCAACAATTTCAAAGCCTTTAATATTACCTTCTTTTAATGTAATAGTCAATTCTTTTGCACCTGTATCCTTTATAGTGCATTCTACAAGTTCTTTGCCTCGTGTTTGTATTATTTTAGCTTCTTCTATTGCGTTGGTAACAATTTCGAATATACTATCTTTATCAAATTCTGCCAAAGTATTCTTTAATATCCTTTTTATCGTTCCTAAACGAGTTCTTCTTTCTGGAGTATTAAAGTATTTTATGAACTTTCCTTTATATTTAATTAAGTATTTTTTACCATTAACAATAAGATAAACGTTTTGTCTTTTTGTATCATCCCATAATAAACTGAAACGCATTATAACCTTTTCTTGAGATTCTCTACCAATTTTCTGTAATCCTTTAAACAGAGGATTCTCTAAATAAATCATAACTCCATTATTGATTAACTTTTTCCATTCCAATCCTATATGCGATACATCTTTAATATACTTGTTAAAATCAATAATATCATTATAACAAATAGCTTTGGATAATATATCTTTTACGTCATCAATTCTACAAAAAATATTATTAATCTTTATTCTGTTGTTTTCTTTTGTGACAATAATTTCCATTCCATTTACTATATATTTTGATTTTGTAAACTCTTTGTATTCATCTTCAGCTGTATTATATCTTTGTATTACATCTAATTTGGAATGTTTTAATATTAACTCATATAATACGTTGAAGTTATATTTAGCGTCACCTTTTTCAATCTCTCTTTTTAACTTCACAAAATTCTTTTCAATGTCAAAAAAGGAATCGTCAAATTCTATCTTAAACATATCGTCTTCAGTTTTGATAAAAGTTTTACCAATAACAACTTGGTCCATTTTTATTATGCGACCCATACTTAATATTTTAAAGTATTGTTGTATAATTAATGCTTCTTGCTCACTGACTTTCTCTTCATAAATTGAATGTCTTTTTACCTGCCCAGCATAAAATCTAAATACTGGTAACGAAATTTTATATTCGTCTGGTCCTAAAATATCACCAATATTATCTCTTAATAGTTTACAAGTTTCTGTATCAATAGTGATACTTAAATCTTCACCAATTATAGCACTATTATCTGGTAGGAATGACATTTTATCATTTCTATCTTTTTTAACAAAAACATTATTCTCATCAAAATAATTATATGTAGAGTCATTTTCATCAACAATTAAAAATTCAAAACCAAGGTCATATTTTCCTATTTGACTGACAAAAGCTATCCTATAGTTCTTATCATTTATTCTTCTTTCAATGATTTTAAACATATGATAACAAGAGGTATTATAACCGCTACCATCATTATTATCTTTATATTTTCTTTCTCTTAAATCTTTATTAAATAGATTTTTAGTTATACTATGGAAATCATCCCAACACATATCACTTTCATCTCCCATACATTTATTAACTATAAGTGTATTTACTGCATCGTCAAATGTGTGACATACAATAGCATCTTTAATATTATATGTTTCATAATTACCTACAAATTTGTTACTTCTAAAACATTTGTCAAGTTTATTAATATCTTCTTTTGGAATATCAAACATTAATAATAAAGGACCATATTTTCTATTCATATTTATGAAATCATCTTTTTTAAATTTAAATTCTGTTTCGATGAATTCAACATATTCTTCCTCTATCTCTTTATTATCGTCATCATAACTAGACCTCATAAAAAATTTAAATCCTATATTATGTTCAGCATATTCCTCATTAGTCCAATAGAATTCTTTACCTTTTGCGAACTTTTCATCCATAATTTTAAGTTCAGATTTTTCAATAAGTTTCTGTTTATTTACATAAAATTTAAATTCATCAAATGATATCTCATTTTCATTTATATAGTCTCTATGCCTATTTCGACCATAATAATTATTTCTTCTTCTTCTCATTTTTTAATATCTCCCTTGCGTGTTCATTAAATGGATTAATTTTCATTTCTCTACCTTCTTTAAAAATCCAGTTAGGTTCAATTTTAGCAAAAGACCAATTTTCTTTTCCTTTAACTTTTAATTCAAAAAAAGGTTTTTCTGTTGGCATCTCTGGATGTTTTAAATCCAATATTAACTTCTCAATTTTTTCTGCTAATTCAATTTTTTCTTTTTGATTAAACATTTTAACCTCAAAACGTGGTTTTAAATTCCTTACAAGCAATATCATTATCTCGCAATTTTTGCAAGTAAATACAGTTGGCAACATAGAAAGCGATTGTTTTATTAGCATTTTGAAAATTATCATTTACAACATCTGCTTCTAATTGACAACTTCCTTTCTTTTCCATAGTTTCAGCGTTCTTAAATATGGAATTATTATAATATTCCATATCGTAAGTGCCATCAACTATTGTATAGGCCATTAATGTTCCTTGTGACCGTAAATCGATTAACCATTTTTCATTGTCTAAAGCATATTTGTAAAGTAGCTTTCTTACTTTGTGGTTGTCGACGCACATCACCAAATGCTCGTATTTTTCAAGTTTACTAACATTGCTTTCATCAATAAAAATATTTTCAAAGTCTAATCCATATTCTTCATATCGTTTAGCAAGAGATTCTGCTTTTTGCATCATTATATCTTCTACTCTAAAATGTTGGTTAGAACGTCTTATATTTTTCTCTTCAACGATATCTTTATCAAATAGTTTAAGAAATATCATTTCTTTTTTTTCAAACGTGTCAATTGTTTCTAAGAAATATTTAATGAAATTACTTCCAATTCCACCTAATCCAATCACAGCTATCTTTTTCATATTCATATACCTCGTCTTTTATATTAAAAATAAAATAAAAAATTACTTATCGAATTGAATTCCTTTTATGCCACCTTTTTCAGCAAACCAAATTTTGCCTTTTTCAGCGCCAAGAATTCTAACACCTTTTGCGTCAACTTTTTCTAAGTCAATTGCAAGGTATCCATCTGCATCAATATTTTCTGGTTTCTTTTCTTTTTTATCACCAAAAAATGCTTGAATTCCTTTTACTTTTTTCTTAGCAGATTTTTTGGATGTCTTTTTTGGAACGACATCTAATGTTTTCTGTTTAAGAGACTGAACGTGCCACTTTTGCACTTTCTTATCTTTATGTGTCCTTGCTATAGGATGACTCTTAAGTTTGCCGTTACTTTCAACACCTTCATGTTTATGATACTTATTCATTTTCATATCCTCCATTTAACCTGCATAGTCTTCGTCATGCACTCTAACACTATGCTTAGCTTCCATAGCATTCAATAGAATGTATCTTAACTCTTCCATACTTTCGAAAGACTTAAAAGTTCCATTTACGGCCACTTGCTGTGCTTGTTGTTTTACTCTTGCAAAAATATCTTTTGTTGCATCAACTAAAGAAACTCCTGTATTTTTTTGATGTCCTGCCATTTCTGTTACGACATCATAGTCAATTAATTGTTCACCCATTTTTATGCCTCCTAAATTTTTACTTTGTCTTACTATTATTAAGTATAACTAATATATAAAACTATTGGACGGTTTTATCCAATTCAAACGAATTTTTAATTAGTATTTCTTTATAATCTTGTCTTATACAATATTTATTCATAAATAGTGTTAATTTTTGAACGCTATCTGTATCGGTAACATTTAAAACACCATTCCAATCTCTTACTTTAATATTAAGTTTCTTCGTAAAAAATGTTACTACAATGTCTAAAATTTTAGGATTGTTAATTTTAATTTTGAAATAGAGATATTTTTTAGTTTTTCTTTTCACTAAATAAAATCCGCCTCGGCTATCTAATAAACCCGCTATATAATGTGATGATTCTTCGTGTTTCATTTGTATTTACTTCCTTAAAATAAAATCAACAACCGCCTTTTCCTCTTCCAGTTCCAGGACCTTGCCCACTTGGACCAGTTCCATCTCTATTTCTTTCATATTTCATTTTAGTTTACCTCATTTCTTTAAGTATCAATCTATCCTTTTTCCATTCATATATAAATCATAACTAGTAGTAAATTCTAATCCTAATTCATCGAATAACTTTTCAATTCCTTTTTCAATAAATTTTTGTTTACTTGGTTCTAGATATGATTGAAGCATTGATATTGTCCGTTTAATATGTAACCATTTTAATTCATCGGATAATTTTAATTCTTTTAATTTATATAAATTAAGTTGGTTTTTAATAGTTCTCATTTTTAATCAAAAATCAAGTATCATTTTGATTTTTTCTTCTGTATCTATAACTGGCACATCTTGTAATAGTTTGTCACCAGTTTCGAATAGTGGAGTATTATCAAACTTTCCATCTGTATTCATTTCTACACCTAGTATAGCGTCAATTTTTTGGCTCACATCAAAAGGAGCAAATCCATTTTTAATATCCATATTATTAATGGGCACCTCTTCTACTTCAACATTTAACTTACCTACTTCTACTCCCTGTAAAATTTGTTCTTCATCTGGGTATTCCATTTTCGTGTTCACCTTTTTTATATATATTTTATCCTATATTTATTATGTTGTTTTACTATATAAATGTTTTGATTAATATTGTTTAACATATTTACTCACCGTATTTCATCGCTTTTTTATTAACGTGTGTTTATACTAATTACACGTTTTATCGCTGGAAACCTACACTTCCATCGCTTGTTTTTTTAGGTGTAATACGATTTTTCGTAAATATGTTTACATCGTGATATAATATCACTAATAATATTATGAAATGTTCCAATAATACAAGTATAGTCCATAAAAGACTAATATGGATAAAATACATCATAATTATATTAATAACAGTTAGTATGGACATTAAAATTAATTTCTTAAATGTTTTCATTTTGTTATTTTAAACCTTTTTTTATTGCTATTTCTATTAAACAGGTAAGATGAACATTACCACTGGTTTGATATCCATATGCGTTCACTTGTGTCTCTCCTTCTTCTATTTTCTTATCGCATATCTTACATCTTGCTCTTCCACTTCCTTCGTATACACTAAAATTGATTCCCATCTTAACCTCTTATTTCTTTTCCATTATCTTTTTAGCTAAATCAATTAGCTGTTGTATTTTTTCATGCTTTATGATAAAATGTATTTCTTTACCACAATCACAAGTTATGTGGCCGTCAATTTCTTTCATCTCTAAGTCTACACCAAAATCAGTTACTTCTTTCATTTTTTGTCCTCCTTCATATAATCTCTTTTAATTTGTCGCCAACTATAAGCAAAAAAACCGTGTTGCCTAAGGAATTCTTTTATATGTTTTAAAGCTGTTAAACTATATTTACTTTCTACTGTTGCTTTTCCCTTTTCTATATATGCAACATCTATATTACAAGAGTTTAATATTATTTTATTCTTTTCAGTTCTTACTTTTGCTTTACCAAAAAACTTTCGTTTTTTGTTATGTTGAGAAGTTAATTCATATTCTTCGGTCATTTTAATTCCTCATATCTTCATCACATAATCGAGGGAGCTTAGGACACATTTCATCATAAAACGCCATACTTTTTGATAAGGTTTCTCTAATTAATTCTCCTTTTTTATTAATAACGATAAAATCATTTGTCCATTTATTATATTTTGTGCTGTCTATTCTAATATACATTTCATATGTTTTTCCACTTCTTTGCATTGTAAACCAACTGGCTTTTTTTAATTCCCAGTTAGTTCCTTCTAATAAATCATTTACATTATTTTTTGCTTTTGCGGCTATAGTAATCTGTGAAATAGAAGACATATGACACGTCAACCATGCAGTGCCTTCCCAAGCTATTACCATTATAATTATTACCAATAAAATAAATTTAATAATTGGGATATTAACACTTTCCTTTTTCATTTATACTTTCCTCAATATTTAACAGTTTCTTGACAAATTCATAATTTCTATTTTCTGTTCTTCTACTTCATTTAAACAGTCATTATAATGTGTGGTTAAATTTT
>Ga0307928_10004776_pt1 | contig 10251 bp, 18 predicted proteins | sample AceLakmetagen232_FD_201815 | JGI IMG/M metagenome (GOLD analysis project Ga0307928, IMG submission 201815) | Saline water microbial communities from Ace Lake, Antarctica - #232 | ecosystem: Environmental > Aquatic > Non-marine Saline and Alkaline > Saline | place: Antarctica: Ace Lake...
ATACTTCGCATAAGACAGATTATAGGAAGGATTTAAAATGACACTAAGCGATAAAATAGCAAGGCAAAATGCAATTAAAGAGTTTGGTGGTATGAATTTGAATGAGTGGTTAAGAGCAGAAGATGTCAAAGAGTTCATCAAGCTAATATTACAAGATTGTGATACATTTATTAGAACTGAAGATGTTAAACTAATGATAAAACATAGAGCAGGGGTTAAGCTGATCTAAAATGGCAGAATGTGAAACTGATCAAACAAAACCTTATGCAAAAGGAGAGTATAATAAGTTTGATGAAGAAGAACAATGGATCAGGATAAGCGAGGGATGCCCAAACAAATGCCCATATTGTAGGGAAAGTTTTGAAAATGAAATTAAGATGTTAGAGATCCCAGAGTTAGTAAGAAACAAAGTTAAGATTATGGACATGAACTTATTAAGTCACCCAGAAGCATTAGAGACCATTAGAGATCTTGGAAGAAGGAAAGTAAACAATAAGGTAATTTATTATGAGGCCATTTGTGGGATTGATTACAGACTTTTAACACAAGAACTTGCAAGTGCCTTAAAACAAGCAAGATTTAAGAAATTAAGGATTGCATGGGACTGGGAATTTTCAAGACAGAAGATCATAAAAGAAAGAGCCCAATTTTTACTTAATGCAGGATATGCACCAAGAGAGATTATGATCTTTATGATTTGTAACTGGGAAATATCTTATGAAGATTGTTGCAAGAAGTTAGATTTATGTAAGATCTGGAACTTCCAAGTAGCAGATTGTTATTTTGATAATCAATTAAGTCCAAACATTAAACCAATTCATTGGACTGCAGAACAAATAAAAGATTTTAGGCATAAGTGTAGGAAGCATAATCAAATGGTGGGATTTAGAATAGATCCAGATATAAAATGATTGAAAATTTAATTAAAAAAGCAAAAGAAATAATCAAGAACAAACAGATTAAGTTTATTGGTAAATCAGATAATCTAGGAGTTGAAAAACCTTTGTGAAGAAAACGGAGTTGTTTATTATACAGATATAAATGAACTAGCAGGGGATAAGCTGGTAGAATGATAATTAAACAAACGCAAAATAGGAATTAAACAAAGATGTTAAACACTTGGAAGAAGCAGTTAAGAGAATTGAAGATTAAACTTAAAGAAAAGAAGAAGGTTCCACAAAGCCACATGAGAAGAGTAATGAAGGTTGAAGGATTAATTAAAGGATATGAAACTTGTGATAAACAATGGAAAGAGACTATGGAGATTTTGAGAGATAAGGAAACTATGAAAGTAATAAATAAATATAAACAAACGCAAAAGGGTGATTAAACGAAGATGAAACTAAAATTCAAAAAAGGAGAACCCATTTATGATTGTCAATGGATGGAAATTCTTGAAGCAGAGTTGGAGAAGTTTGGTGATAATGTAGATGGAAAAGAAGCGAAGTGTGATTTTGAAATAACAATCAAAGCAAAAAAGTGCGCAAAAAGGGTGAAGACAGAATGAATGAAAGTATTATAAAGAAAGAAGCAATTAAAGAACAACAAAGAAGAATGGATAACTATTATAAAAATAAAGAGAAAGCTAACAAAAACTATAAGGAGGTTAAATGAATGGTATTTAAAAAAGTAAACAAAGCGGAACCGGTAGTAGAAGAGGTTAAGGAAGAACCTGCAGAAGTTGCAGAAGAGCCAGTAGTAGAAACTCCAGCAGTAGAAGAGTTTAAACCTGAAGCACAAGATTTCCCTCAAGAAGCTACATCAGTTCCCACACCAGTTTTTCTGACTCAAGCAGATGTTAATAAGATGATTTATGAGAATAATATTATGTTAAGACATCTATTGGAAGTAGTTGAAGCAGAGACAGCAGAAACAACTAATTAAAAATGGAAGGAAACAAATACATAATCTATATTTTATTATTCTTAATATTGTGTACAAGTTCTTTTAGTGCCTACAAGGTTCTAAGACATTATGAGTTATACGCAAATGATCCTTTAGTCGGAGGAGCAATAACTTATGATATTAGAGAATGTAGTTGTACCACTAATACTCCTGGAAAGTTCATAGACTTTAATCAAGAGCATGTAGTGCAGAGAATGGAGGGTAAGACAGATACTTACAATCAATATGAAGAAGTTGATTGGGCTGTATTAAATCTAACCCCACAAAATTAAACTAAGAGGCAAAAAAATAGGACAACAAGAGGTAATTGAATATTTAGAAACGCAAGATGAACCAAAGTCAGTTGGGGAGATAGCTGTTGGCATGGATGTTCATAAGAACAAAGTAGTTAAAGCTATGAAAGCTTTATTAAAGTATCATGAGATTGGATATAAGGAAATCTGTGATAGAGAAACAATAAAGAAATATGGCACAAGAAGAGGCAGAATGTTTTTATATTTTGCCTTGGAGGAATAAACAAATGAAAACAAAACAAATTAAAAACAAGGACAAGGAGGTAAATTAATATGACTAAAGGAACACCTAAACGAGATGGAAGTGGTAGGGGCAACCGAGCTAATCAAGGAAGAGGCGGATGCAAAACTTCAAAATCTCAAGGACAAGGAAAGAAATGAGCAGCATAGCAGGTTACATAAGAGTATCTGATCAGAAGCTTAAAACAGATGGAGCTAGGAGACAAGATATAGATAGGCAGAAAGATAAGATAAAATTATTTTGTAAGTCTATGGATTGGCGAGAACCTATATTCTTTGCAGATGATGGAATCTCTGCATACAAGGAAGATTATAATAGTAGGCCTGAGTTCTGTAGAATGCTTAGAGAGGTTAAGGCTAATAGAATCCAGAGGATAGTAGTTGAGGACTTAACTAGATGGAGTAGGCGAATAGAGGATGGTCTAAGGACTATGAGGGAGGTTTCCCAGAGATGCACTGTTACTTCTATGGCAGAAGGGGAATTAGACATTACAGTTTCAGAGGGATGGTTTAAAGTAGCAGTAGCTTTCTTATTAGCAGAATGGAGTTCTAAAGGAGCTAGTGATAAAGTTAAATCAGGTATGCAGAGAAGATTGAATAATCCTAAAGCTAAATGTAAGGTTTGTGGAAAAGTGCATTTAGGAAGAGTCCCCCTTGTGTGCAAGAAGGGTAGGGTAAAATCTCTACACAAAGAAGGGGGTTTTCAGGTAGCCTAAGAAGGTTAGCCTAAATTAATAAAATGAAAACAATAATCTTCCTAATCCTATTTGGTATCTTCTGCGGAGCAATGTATTGGATGTTCACAATAGATATGGTTCCAATCTTTGTTACAGTTATATTATTTATATTAATTGCATGGATTATAATTAAAGTTCTAATGGGAGCTAAGATAGATGGCGGTTTCTGATGTGCATACAATAGTGGGGAGTATTATTGGAGTGATTAGATGGCTGCTTCTAGCATTCGTTTGGATATTGCGATTCATCATAGATGTTATGATATGGAGTATTAAAGCTATACCTTGGCTTATACTATTTTGTATTGTAATCATTGTAGCATACTTTGGGTATCAGTTTGCATTGAAGTTTGGTAATAAGTTTCATAAGAAAGATAAGGAGGTATTACACATGGAAGAACAAACAACTCAAGCATTAGTAGATGAAGCTCCTAAAGAAGAAGAAGCTAAGGAAGCTCCTAAAGAAGAGGAACCTAAAGAACTTAAGGAAGAAGAGTTCGATGCTATTAGAGGAAAGTCTAGAGGTCTAGGCTTCTAATAATACCAGTGGTATTTCTATTAGGGTATCGAATGCCCTAATAGGTTTTATTTCTAACACACCTGATCCTATTAGTTTGGACTCTAGGTGTTCTCCATTTTTCATCCATATAGCTAAGAAAGGTTTGCAAAACAAACTATGTATGGCTGCAGTTGTGTACTTAGGAAACCTAAATACTAAGGCTTTGGGATCTCTCTGGAACATCAGTCCGCTATACTTATATAGGCCTTCTACCTCATGGAGTTGGATAATCATTTTAATCTCCAGGCTAATATGAAAAGCATAACCCACCAGTAAATCATGCTACCTAAAAACAACTGATAGATTATTGCATAGTCCCAGAGCCATGCCACCACTCCGAAGACTGGTATTATTATTAGATACATGCTCAAGATGTGGTAGATTAATATCTTCTCCGCCTTGGTTCTATGAGTCAGGGCATGTAGAATCTGTTCCATCTTGCTCCCTATTATAATAGATTTTTTCATTTGTGTGGTTTGTTGATAGAGCATTATTGAATAAAATTTTCAAGACAATGTTCTAATTTAAATTGATGTCGAGTTTGGTCTCGGTATGAATGTCAATAGGGGCATTCTCTGGTATAATACCGCATTTTCTGTTTATGTTCTTGAGGATACGCGTAATACGGGAGGGGGCTATGCCTAGTTCTCTTGCAGCCTCTACTTGCTTGAGTCCTTTAACTCTAACTAATTGTTGAACTTCTAGTTCTCTTGGAGTAAGAGGCCTTACCTGGACTACTTTAGATACTATACCTAACTCTTTAAGCTCCTTAGCGTCTTTTAGTTCTGCTCTGGCCTTTAATTTATCATACAAGTCATTTAAGAACTTATCCTTCTTAGATTCATACTTAGCCCATATATCTCCATCTGGTCGAGCCGTATAGATACGATGAACTTCCCTTCCAGCTCTACTGAATCTATGAAAGTAAGTTTTGCCTGATGCTGGATTAGTTTGTAGTCTTAAAGCTTTACAAACAACTACGCCTTGTTTTTTAACTATCCTTAATGTTTCAATAGCAATATGGGCTAGACACCTTATGTGTTTATCTATAGAATCAAGAATAGGTGCATTCGCAAAAAGGATAACTTGCTTTTTTCTACAAGTATCTAAAACTCTTGCAATGGCTACATTATCGTGAGCCATACTTCTTCTACTTGGGAATAATACAGATACCTCTTCTATGATTCCCACATCTCCTGGCTTTGCTTTTCTAACAAACTTAATCAATTCAAGAAGCGAATCAATAATACTATCCTCAGTTATAGTATCTTTTCCATGAATCTCTTGAGAAATTAATTGTCCTAAACGAATACAAACAGAACTCTTTCCAGTTCCAGGCAAACCATAAATAAGTGCAAGAGTATAAAGTCCCTTCCTATGTCTCACATGAATATGTTTTACAACAGCCTCACTCTCAGGGAATTGTTTATAATCAATAGCCTCTCTCATCTTAGAAATTGATAGTTGCTTTAAAGTAATTTAATTTATCAATTAAAATATTTAAATCAGCAAAGTGTAAATCATACAATTTAACAATCTCAATCCAATAAGCATTAACAGAGGCATTCCATCCTCCACGATCATAAGTTGGTTTGTTTCCATTTAACATAGTTGTTTTAATTTGATCATCTATTTCAGGCATGTGTTTCTTTCCATTCTTTTTTAAGATATAACTAACAGCAGAAGAATTATTAATTTGTTTCCTAGTCATACCAAAGTCTTCGAAAGCATATTGATTCCATAAAGCATCTCTTTTAAAATTAAACCATGCTTCAATCTCATCGAACTTTCCTTCTCTTCTTATTTCTGGGGCAAGTAAACATCTTAAAGCATCTACAGAAGAAATGTATATCTTACGAGTATCAGCTACCCAAGTCTTAACTTCATTGCCTTCTTTATCTAATACACTATTCATATAACCTGGCTTCATTTCTTTAGCTCTATTCTCACAAACTAACTTAACAGATTCAGACACATGCATTGCTTTAGAAAACTCAGACTTAGGAGAGTATTCTGCAGACTCACTTACAATGTCATCATCATCTTCGTAAGCCATATATACTAAACCCTCGTTTTGTTTAAATATGTTTAAAATAATAAACATATTTAAAATAATGTTGCTTAAATAATTCATGGTTAATGGATCTATAGCATCACAAGTATCAGCAACTCCTTCAGACCCAAGGGGATTAACAATTTCAAGACAGCTTAAAAAAGAAACTAGACCGGTTGCAGTTGCAATTCCAAAGACCCCTGCACAATTAAGGGCTGAACTTATAGCAAAAGAAACTACTGCAGTAGACACACAAATTGATTTCCAGCAAAGCGTCATTGATAAAATTAAGGCAGTTATTGCAACAAGAAATGCAGAGCTAAGAACTGCAGAAGGATCTAGACATAGAACTTTAACAGATAGAAATGATAGAGATGCAGATAGAATTAATGATATAAATAGAACTATTAAAAACTTACAAGCTTCTCGTTCAAGAGTTGGTTCTGAGATTACGGCTGCAAGTTTAATTAGGCAATCTCAATCAATCGCAGAAGTTGCAGAGAAGACGAGGGCAAAAAGAAGAGCAGATGGTACAACATTACAAGCAGAAAGAAGAGACCAGAGAATAGCAGATGAAGCTGCAAGATTAGAAAGAATAGCAGATCAAGAATTATTAAAGAATGCAAATGCTGCAGTAAGTATTGAAGGATTCGATTTATTAAAAAGCAGAGCAGAGGGTGGGGATGTAATAGCACAGGGTGCTTTAAAGCAAGTAAAATTTACATCTAGCTTCGAGACTAAAGAAATCCCTCAAGCCAGAATAGACGCATTAGTTGTATTATCCCAGACTGGAGGGGCAACAGCAAGTGCTTCTGCTAAAGGAACATTAAGTTCATTAGGAGTTACATTACCAACAGACCCAATAGAAAGAAGAGACTTCTTTGAGGATGCTAGAGGTAGAAAACAAGCAAGAGATTTTAAAGCAACTAAGGTTGCTAAGTTTGTTAGCCAAAGTATCTTTACTCCAACTAAGAATTTCTTATCTCCGAAGCTAAGTAAGTTTAAGGAAGTCGCAACAGGTACTCCTTTAATTGGTTTAAACTTTAATACGGGAGGATTTAAATCTACATTTTCTCTTGCCGAGATTGGAGGAGGAATAGCAACAGGGATAGGAAAATTTAGTCCTATCATAGCTCGACAACCAATACTTTCATCTCGTAGAGACTTAATTCTTGGAGCAAACTTCAGAAGTAAGACTACTATTGGAGATGCTTTTGGTTTTTTTGGGAAAGAAGCTTCAACTCCATCTTCAGTAAGTTTTGAAGCATCGAAGAAAGAGTTTGCAGATTTATCTACGGGAGAATTTATCTTAGGGTTTCAAGATGATCCTGTTAAGGCTACTAAACAATTATTAAATGTTCCATTCCAAGCAGCGAAGAGGCAAGTCTTCTCTCCACTTGAACAATTAAAGTCAGATGTTAAAGGAACTTCAAGAGTTATAGAGAGCAGTGTTCTACTTCCAACCCCTGTTAAGTCTGTAGTTTCTTTAGGACTTAGGGGTTCAGCAGAACTAATTCCTTCTACTCCAGTAGGACAAACAGCATTAGTATTAGGAGCAAGAGCATTCCCTAGACTTCCACTAGCCCCGCAACTAGGACTCACTGGTGCAATCACAGCTTCATCATTATCTACTGTACTTTCTACTTCTCTTGATGTTTCAGCAGAACAAAGAGTTGGAGCAGGTATTATAGCTGGATTAGGAACAGCAGGACTTCTTTCAAGAGCTACCCCATTTGTTAAAGGTGCTTTTGCTAGGGGCGGACAGAAGACCGCATTAGGAGAAACAGTATTTAGAGAAGGATTCAGAAGCCTTCTTTCTAACAAGAAGACTAGATTTGTTAGAACGAGATTAACTAATAGGAACTTGCCTCGTAGTTCAGAACAGATAAAAGTTATTCCAGCAGGTGGTGCATTCTCAGAAGGAAGCTCTCCAAAGTTAAAAGTAAATGTAAACAAGTTAGCAAAGAAGTTTGCTAAAGATTTAAAGTTACAGAAGAATCCCAAACTTCCAAAGACAAAAGGTTTACAGAAAGAAATAGTTAATCTATTAAAAGGAAGAGATGAAGTTGTTACTGGAAGTTTTTCAGGAGCGGGACAATTAAAGAATCAAGGAACTAAGTTAGATAGTAGAGGTTTCTTTAAGAAAGATTTAGATATAATCTCAGCTAATCAGAAATCTACAGCTGCATTCCTAAAATCTAAATTAGGAAGTAGAATAAAGATAACTCCTCAAGCAATTACAGATTCCCCATTAGGAAAGTTTAAAGTATTAAAGATTTTTAATAGAAAGACTGGAAAGTTATTAGGAGACATTGATCCTATTAAGTTTGCAGAAGAGGGACTTGCATTAGGTTCTAAGCCAAGAGTTGTTCAAGGATTAAAATTACTTAGACCAGAAGTAAGACTTGAAGCTAAGTTATCTCAATTAGCTAGAGGAAAGGTGGGAGTTTTACAGAAGACAGCAAGAGATATTAAACTAACAACTGGCGGAGAGTTAGATATTGGTGCTGGAGTTACAGGAGGATTTAGGAGAAGCTTCTCAGAACAATTAGGACAAGCAGGAAAGAAAGCAAAGGTAACTGCTTCAGCTTCAGATTTCTTTAAAGATTTCTTAGGAGTTAAAAGTAATAAACCAGTTAAACTAAGTAAGGAATTATTCGGTACACCTTCTGCTATAACTGATCCGGCATTAGTGAGGGAATCAAGATTGAATTTATTTAGAGGATTTTTCAAGAAACCAGATGCAAGAACGGGATTTACATTTAGAAGAAATAAACCTCAAGTTATTATTCAACAAGCCAAGATTGGAACTGGGAAGTTTAGTGTAAAACAAATAGCAGCATTAGTTAAGAAAGCAGATGCAGGAGATAAAGCTGCAGCGAATAAATTATTTGCTATATCTAAAAGCTTGAAAGGAGAAAAAGGATTTACAATCTCAACTCAACCAAGAGGGGAGTTAGAAGTTAGGGCAAACATTGCAGGAACTTCTGTTAAGAAACTATCTCAGGGTAGAAGCATAAGAATTAGAGGACAAGCAGTAGAAGTTTTTAGAGCAGAGTTACAAACTGGGAAAGCAGAACCAGGAGTTGCTAAGTTATTAAAACTCTCAAGAGATAAAGGTTTCCAATCTTTAACTGGAGAACAACAAAGTATTCTTACTGGTTCTTTATCAAGACAGACTGGATTAGATGTAAGCAGAATATTAAGTCCTGCAACTTTCGTTTCTCCAAGTGGTTTTGCTTCAGGTTCATTAGGACTTCCAAGATTAGGCAAAAGAAATCAAGCATTAGTTTCAAGAAAATTAGATACAAGAAGACAAGACTTAGTGTTTAGATCACCAAGAGCAGCAAGAAGACCTAAAGCAAGACCTGTAAGAAGACCATTAACTACTCAGAGACTTCCAACAGTTCCAAGATTAGCACCGATAGTTAGACAACCAGTTCCAATAAGGAGACCTCCAACACCAGTAAGAAGGCCACCAACTACAACAAGAAGACCACCGATTATTCCTAAAGACCCAACTAGATTCTTACCTCCACCAATAATACCTTCCAAGAAAAGAAGTAGAAGAGTTCAAGGATTTCTTGTAGAAGAAAGAAGAGGGGGAATCTTTAAACCATTAATAGGGAAGGCTGTTAGTAGATCAGAAGCTATTAGAATTGGAGCTAAAAGAGCCTCAACAACTTTAGCAAGAACATTTAGATTGAGACAAACTAAGTCATCAGTTGCAGAATCAACTATAAGAACTGCTCCAAACTTGAATCAGTTTAGAAGATTTAAAATATCTCAAGGAAGAAGAATCCCATTAACAAATGTGTTTATCCAGAAAGCTAAAAGCTCATTAAGTTCAAGAGGAGAAGTAAAAGAAATTCAGAAAGCTAAGAAGAAGAAGGATAAGAAAAAGCAAAGTATTAAAAAGCAAAGGAAGTTTGGAATATTATGATAAACAAAATAAGATTTAAAGATTTAAGCACACCGTTAAAAGTTATAATTTGTGCAGCAGGGATTAAGTTGGGTTATAATATCTTAGTATTTATCCTTGCATTAATGGTTGTATTCCTAGAATTATAAAATGACCTTCGATAAAACCACACAATTAGCAGAGGGAATTAGTCGTTCAACTGTTAAACCATTAGACTTTATTCTCAATAGTTCTTCTCCAGGAGTTATATCATTAGAAAAGGCAACAGGTTTGCCTATTGAAATATTAGTTTTGTTATTTGCTGGTTGTGTTGTTCTATTTATTATTTTAGCAGTGCTAAAGTTTCGACCTGCTCAATCTGATGTTTAACTATTTTAAACATATTTAAAGGATTATCATTTAATTAATTCATGGATGAACAATACTTTCCACAACCTCAACAACAGGTTCAACAACTTCCTATTTCTCAAGATGAAATTATGGCAACACAATTACAGGAAGAAAAGATTTCTAATGTTCTAAGCCAAACTTCTCCAGACAATC
>Ga0307928_10004778_pt1 | contig 10249 bp, 6 predicted proteins | sample AceLakmetagen232_FD_201815 | JGI IMG/M metagenome (GOLD analysis project Ga0307928, IMG submission 201815) | Saline water microbial communities from Ace Lake, Antarctica - #232 | ecosystem: Environmental > Aquatic > Non-marine Saline and Alkaline > Saline | place: Antarctica: Ace Lake...
TTTAGTTGAATTGACAGTTGTTTTAAGTATTGATTTAATTAAAGACATAGTAGCGAAAATAAAAGAACTTACTGTTAGCCTTTCAGGAATAATTGCACAAACTTTTCATTTTTGTGGCGACGTAACTATTACTTTAACAAGTAAATTATTAAAATACATAATAGCTAAAGAGAAAACCTTAGGCATTTCTTTATCAGGTACTATAGGGCAAATCTATTATTTATTAGCTAATGTTACACTTACTTTGTCAATTAATTTGATTAAATACGTAGTAGCTAAAATAAAAACCTTAGGCATTTCTTTATCAGGGGCTATAGGACAATTTTATTATCTTCTTGCTGAAGTTACTTTAACTTTAACAGCAAAATTGATTAAATATATTAGTTCTTTCTATAGTATAACTGTTACTTTATCGGCAGAGATTATAAAGAATATATATGTTAATGCTAAATCCTTAATAATTACTTTAACAGATAGTACAAGTCAGTATATACAGTTATTATTAGAAGCCACAATTTCTTTATCAGCATCAATTATTAGAGGTATTATAAAAGGAGTGACAATTACTTTATCAGCAGTTTATGCTTTTGTTAAAAATCCAGTTTATATTATACCAAAAATTATTAAATTTATTAAAGATAAAAAACCTAAAATATATAAGTAAAAACATATGAGCATACAACAACCGACAAATACAAACAATTTAAACTCACCAAATCACTCTTTATCGCATAGAGTATTTGCTAACGATGATTCTGCACCAGTTAAAAAAGTAGTCGTTGATTCTAATGGTGATTCTTTTATTGGTGATTATGATGGCGGAAATTATACAAAAATAGATGCCAATGGTGTTCATTCTTTAGTTGGAACAGCAAAAGGAAGTTTAGTTTTAAGACCAGAAATGAATCAAGATGAAATCAGGAAAGAATTAAAACCTGCACTTCTGCAGAGAGGAGTATTCTTTAGATATTCAATGCCAATTTATAATAATGATAATGAAGAAATCTTTTTTAAACAAGAAGTTCCAGGCAGATGGGATGGAGTTTCTGATATAACAATTCATATAACTTGTGCTTTAACAGCAGGAGAAGATATTGGAGATAGATTTCAGTTTCAACTTAGTTGGGAACACGATGGTGTAGCAGGGGATATTTTACCAGATACAACCAATGATGTTTCTGTAGAAACAATAGTTTTAACAGATAGAAATGAAGCTTACGATATTTATGAAATTAATTTTACTGTTGATTACGATATAGATGGTGAAGGGAATGAGATAACTGCGGGAGAAATGTTTGGTGCAAGATTACGAAGAATAGCAGCAACAACAAGTGAAGTTGATAATAATATTATGGTTTTAAAAATAGATACACATTATATAGTGAATAAAATGTTTAAAGCAAGTTAATAATTAATAATATAAACATATGGCAGCAGTTACCCAGCCACAACGTAACCAAATAAAAGTTGCAAATCCTTCTATTGAAGATAACGTAAGATCATATTTAACAGCTGATACGATAGCAACAGCTACAACTTTTTATGTTCTTAATAGTGCAGGTTTTACAGGCACTAATTTTTATGTAATGATTGGTGAATATGGTGATGAAAAGGCAGAAATTAAATTAGTTAGTAGTTTTACAGGTAATACATTTACTATAGCAGCTTTAACTAATTCACATTCAGCATCAGACCCTGTTACTTTTATAGAATATAATCAGATGAAATACTATGGTATGGCTACAGCAGTTGAGCCTGCTGTAACTGATACAGCATTGGATACTTTAGACATTGATTGTTCTCAGTTATATACGGAATATACATACGAAGGAACTACTTATTCATATTTTTGTACAGCTTATTATAACGAAAACGATACAACTATTTCAGCATTTTCAGAAATTATAGAAAATGATTCTTTTACAAGAAAATCAGTTAAACGTATTATAGAATCTGGTTTAAGAAAAGCTATGACTAAAATAGATGATTCTGTTAATGGTGATTTAAACTGGGATACTGCACTAGAAACTTTACAAGATGGTATAGATGAAATACTAGCACGTAAACGTAAATGGTCGTTTTTAAGAAAAAGTGATGCAACTTCAACCGATACTGTTTCTGGTACAGCTTATATTGCAAAACCTTCTGATTTATCCTTTCTTGAATATTTAATAGTTAATAATACTAAACTTGATTTATATAGCCAAAATGATTATTTAGTTAGAGCATATCCAGGCTCAACAGTATCTACTACTGGTTCACCTACACACTATACTGAAAAGAATAATAAGTATTATTTATATCCAACACCTGCTGGTGCTTATGATGTTATTTATGAATATTATAAAGTACCTGCTGTTATAGAAGATTTATCTACGGAGGTTGATAATGTGTTTGTACCAATATTAATTTATTACTGTGCATCACAATTTGCCTTTGTCAGAGGAAATGATAAAAGAGGAGATAAGATGTACACTATGTTCGACAAACTTCTTGAACAACAGGTTATAGAATTTTCAGGACCTGAAAGTAGTGATGCTCCTTATGTAGAGAAAACTTCATTTATAGATAATGAAATTAACGAAGGTTTAATATATTAAAAATATGGCAAGTGATTTAAAAAATATCCAATATCTCAATTTTGATGGTCTTTTAAATTCTGGGGTTAGCGATTTCCTCATGTTAAATTCAGAATGCTCAGCTATGAAAAATTGTTGGGTAAATAAAATTGGTAAACTTGAAAAAGTTCCAGGTTATTCAAAATGCGATAGTAGTCAAGTGATAAATGGACAATCGGTTAATTATTTACACGATTATTATGATGTTACAAATCAAAATAGTTATTTACTTGCAACATCGAACGAAGGATCTGATTTAACTTTAGAATACAGAACAACTGGAGCTTGGGCAACAATATCAGGTATAGGAAGTTCTTGGGATACTTATGCGGACGCACAACCAGATATGGAAAATTATTTAAGTAAAACATTTATAGTTGGTTATAAAACAAGTACAGATTTTTTACCTAATGCAGTAGTTAATGGAACTAATTTTTCTGTAAATGATAGTAATATTGTAGGGATGCCTCAGGGAAAATATATAGTTAGATTTAGAGATTTATTATATGTATTACACGCAAAAACTGAACCAACTATTAATTTAACAGCTAGTGTAGCAATTATTGTTACACCTGCATAAAAATATGGCAAATTATACACAATCTTGCGGATCTAATGGAATTGTACATAGAACAAGAGCTTACTACTGTGATGAACCTACAGCAGGTGCTATAAGCTGGACTGATACGAATACTCGTTTTTGGGAATTTGGTTATGATGATGGGGATGAAATAACTGGTGGTGCAGAAGCATTTGATCGTCTTATAGTTTTTAAGACAAATTCAATGTGGAAATATGATGAATCATCTGGTGTTCAAATATCAGATGTTGGTTGCGATAGTAACAGATCTATTCAAAAGATTAATAAAGTTATTTATTGGTTTAATAGAAATGGTTTTTGGAGATGGAGAGGCGATCAGCCTGAATTAATTTCAGCAAAAGCTCAACCATTTATAGATGCTATAGACCAAACTGCTTTAACAGATGTAATCGGTGTAGTTTATAATGCTTTCGAATACAGAGCTTTTATGGGGACTATTACTGTTGAAGGAATAACTTATACTAACGCTTGGTTTTGTTGGAATACAAGACGTGAGAAATGTTATGTTAGATGTACTGCTTCTCCTGCTAAATCAGTTTGTTTATATACAGAAGCAGGCATAAAACGTGCTTATTTTGGTGATGATGATGGATTTGTTTATAAGTTTGCGACAAAGGTGGATAAGGTTTATTCTGATGCTGATGCTGAAATAGATTCCTTTTTTATAACTAAAAATCTAGATTATGGTGTACCAGAAGATAGAAAGATAGTTAATAGAATGAATGTTTTTTCAAGATATGCAGTAGGAATGAATGTTGCAGTTGATGTTGATAATTCTGGAACATTTGCAGAAACTAATAAACCGATTGGTTTAAATCGTAATGTTGATGATATACCTTTAATAGCTGGTGGTAATCGTTATAAATATAAATTTTACGAAAAAGGTAAATCAAAATCATGGGAAATAGAAGGTTTCGTGATTAAAACTAAAGGAACTGAATCGTGGGAATAAATATATGTCAGAGATAAATTATTTGAATATCGATGGAGAATTATCTACTACCCCAATAGGGTATGATAATTTGTTGTCAAAATTAGAAAATTTTAATTTATCTGATAATCTTAGTAATGCAGAACAAAATTATCAAGCATCTAGTATTGCTTCTGGACAATATGATTTTGGTACTGGTGGAACGACTATTGTGGGAGGGACAATAGGTGGAGTAAGTATTTCTGATATTGTTAATGTAACTAGTCCAATAGCCGATATTACACCAACAGGATTAACTGCTACAGCAACAGGTATAAAAATAGCTAGTAATGGTACAATTTCTGCATATGTTACTTTAACGTGGAATGTTATTGATACTGGTACTTTTAGTCATTATCAAATTAGATATAAGAAATCAGATTATTATTACTATCAATACATGGAAGTAGATACAAATACTATAACTATTGATGGATTAACACCAAATGTCCCTTATAATTTTAGTATATGTTCTGTTACTAAAGCATCAATAAAATCATTATGGTCAGCTAATGTTTCTAAAACTACAGCGACTAATACAAGTCCTCCTGCAACTGTAGCTAGTGTTTCGGCAACAGCAGGAATTCAATATGTAATAGTTGAATGGGATAATAATTCTGAAGCAGATATAGCTTCTTATAATATTTACAGACATACATCTGATGCTAGCGGTTCTGCTAGTTTAATTGCTAATGTTAGAACTAATTATTTTGTAGATAGTGCTTTAGCTATTGATACTTATTATTATTGGTTAAAAGCAGTAAATACATCTGGAATTTTAAGTACTAATTTTTCAACTGTTGCTTCTGCTACTCCGAGGAATATAGTTACTGGGGATATTGGAGAAGGGCAAATAACTCCTCCTTTAACTGATATACCTGCAATAAATCCAGTAGACGGAGAAATAAATGAAAATGCAGTTGGTACTCTCCAGTTAGATGATAATGCAGTTGAAGAAGCTAATATATTAGATGGTGCTATAACTGCAGCTAAAACTTCTATTGCTGCAATTAATCCTGTAGACGGTGAAATAAATGCAAATAAAATTGGTACATTACAACTAGATGATAATGCAGTAACTAATGCAGAAATTTTAGATGATGCAGTTAATGCAGCGAAGTTAGCAGTCGCTGCAATAGATGGAACGACAGGAGACATTGTAGCAGATCATATTGTAGCGAATATGTTGCAAACAGATTGTGTAATATCTGATAAAATATTAGCAGGTTCTGTTACTGCAAATAAATTGACAGTATATAATTTTATGTTATCTGCTGGTAGTTTTTCAAATAATTCTCCATCAGCTGGTAAAATTTCATGGACAGGATGTAAAGTTGTTTATAATGGTACAGAATATGATATTGATAATGATGATTGTTTAACAACAGATAAACATATTTATTGGCAATTAGCCTCGCCTACTGTTTTTTCAGCGAGTGATACTTTACCAGCTTTAGGTAATAATGATTTTCTTGTTGCGTTTAATAATACTGGGACTGCATTATATGTCTGGAATTCTACTATAGTAAACGGAAACAGAATTACATCTGGTTCAATAACTGCAACAAATATAGCAGCAAACACTATTACTGCAAACGAAATAGCAGCTGGGACAATAACCGCTGTAGAAATTCTTGCAGGAACAATTACTGCTAACAGATTACAGACTTTCAATTTCTTAATGTCAGAAGGTTCTTTTTCTAACGATGATCCTGATCCTAATAAAATATCTTGGGCGGATGTTAAAGTAGTTTATAATGGTGTGGAATATGAGATTGATGATGATGATTGTCTAACTACAGATAAACATATTTATTGGCAATTAGCATCTCCAACAGTATTCTCGGCAAGTGATACTTTACCAGCTCTTGGTAATGATGATTTTATAGTAGCGTTTAACGATGATGGAACAGCAATTTATGTTTGGAATTCAACAATAATTAATGGTAATCGTATTACAACAGGATCGATTGTGGCTACAAATATGGCAGCTAATTCTATAACTACTAATGCTATTGAGGCTGGTGCTGTGTTAGCTAATAAAATTACATCAAATAGTTTTGCTTTTTCAGCAGGTTCTTTTACAGGAGATGATCCTACTGCTGGGAAAATATCTTGGGCTGGATGTAAAATTGTTTATCAAGGTACTGAGTATGAAATAACTGATGGTGATTGTGATATTGAATCAGTAGAGAAACATATTTATTGGGAATTAGCATCACCTACTATTTTTCAAACTTCTTTAGTTTTACCCACATTAAGCAATAACGGTTTTTTGGTTGCTTATAACGATGCTGGTACACCTAAATATGTTTGGAATTCTACTATAATTAATGGCAACAGAATATCTACTGGAACAGTTACAACTGATCAAATTGCTGCTAATACAATTAATAGTAATAATATAGATGGGACTTTAGGAATATCAGCTAGTAAGATTTTAATGGACGGAGTAGTTTATCTTTCTAATTGGCAGAAAGCAGGAGATTTAACAATGATAGATGGGGGTTCAATCTCTACAGGTTCTGTTACAACAACACAATTAAACTTTACTCCAGTCCAAGGAACAGATGTTATTGCAAGTATAAATGCTAGTGCGGAAGGAATCCAAATAGAAGCAGATAATTTAAGAATAGGAAATACTACTAATTATTGGGATATTCAAACAGCAACTAAAGTATTATTAACAGCTACTTCTGCAGATAATGATGTTGCAATAAATTATGGTAAAACTGATTTTGGCGATGATTCAACATCTGGTTTTATTTTAGGTTATGATTATTCATCTTCTGTTTCTAAATTTGAAATGGGTAGTTCAGCTACAAAAATATTTAGATATGATGGAACTGATATTAGTTTAATAGGTGGTTCTATCACTGGCGGAAGTATAGCTATTGGAACATCTAATAATATTTTTAAAGCAGATAGTAATGGTATATATTTAGGTAATGCTACTTTTGCTTCAGCTCCTTTTAGAGTTACGCCTGTAGGTGCTTTATATGCTAGTTCTGCTGAAATTAGTGGTAAATTAATTACAGGGGCTGGTTCGTCTATTAACGGAACATATCTTGATAGCTTAGATGCTGATAAAATTAATGCAGGGACTTTAACTGGTTTTACTATTCAAACATCTGCTTCTGCGAATACTGGTATAAAAATGTCTGCAACTATAGGCGGAATGGATGTTTATGGACAACACATGGCTTTTAAAGACACTTCTGGCAATTTGTTTGGATATGTTTATGGTTCTGGTTCTTTTAATATAGCCGCAAGCGGTGGTAGAAATTTAGTATTGAGTGCTGGTAATTATTTATATTTTAATCCAACAGGTAATTTTGTTTTACCTTCTAATGATAATGATCTTTATCTCGGAGGTAGTACAACATCTTCTGGTGGGAGTTTGGCTAATGATTATACTTGGAAATATGTTGGTGCTCAGATTATAGACGCTAAAGATAAATATAAATTAAATAATTATGATGTTATAGATCAATCAGGAACAACAATGTATATAAAAAGTGGTGGTGCTGGTGGCTTAGTTCTACAAGACGGTTCAACGACTATTGCAACTTTTTCTAGTGCAGGAGGATTAGACATAGCGGCTGGAAAAGATTTAGATAGTCAATATGCTCATCTTGATTGCGTTGTTTTTGGTGATAATTCTCCATTAACAGAAAATGGAACAATATATTTTAATGGAACACATTTTTACGGAAGAATTGCAGGAGCTTGGAAACAATTAGATAATTAATTAAAATAAAAATATGGCTATTAATGTAAATATCCAAAACTTAATAAACTCCAACAGAACATTATCAGAAAATGATGTTAGACAAATGTTTATGTATTACTATGGAAGGAATCCTGATCCAAGAACAGAAATAGCATATTGGACTAAAAAGACATCTAAACAACTTGAATCTGCATTAAAACCTAATGCTGCACAATTTAATAACGCTGGTTATTATAAAGATGTTTTATCATCGCAGTCTTCATCTAATGTTAGTCCTTCCGATAGTAGTCAATGGACAATTAATCCTGATTCCCAAAATTATATACCACAGAACGGAACAACAGGCAATACAGGCGGTACAGGAGATACTGGGGATACAGGTGATACTGGGGATACAGGTGATACTGCTAATACTGGACTTAATCAAGCAGAATACGATAGATTAAATAATTATATTAATAGCTTAGATTTATCTGACACAGAAAAAGAATTTTTAAGACAAACATTTTTAAATAAAGATACTTATACTACGGGAGCTACTATTCCTACAAATGCTGAAATTTCACAATGGATTTCAGATTCAGCAACACAAGCACAAGCCGATATTGATCCTTATTATGAAAAAATTACTGCAGAAGAATTAGCAGATTATAAAGACAAGATGGGTGATATTAGAAATGAATCAGCGAGATTTGCACAAGATGAAGCTAGTAGTTATAAACAAAAATTAGCTGAAACAAAACAAAACTTACGAGCAAGAGGTGCTACTTTTTCTGGAGCTAACCGAGCAATGCTAGGTAAAGAAAGCGTTATTGGAGCTAATGGAGTTGAAGGTGCTTTACCTAATGCAAGAAGAGGACTTTGGGAAAATAAATTAGCAGGTTGGCAAGAAAGTGCTAGAGATACGGGGATTGCTGCAGAACGTAAATTAGGTAGCGGAACTATAGGAAATGAATATGGACTTGTTTCACCTTATGCTTCTGGTAGTAGAGATTATCAATCTGGTAGAACACAAGTATTATATAATCCTACCGAACTTAACCAAGCTGGTTCTTATGCAGGCTATGGACAAACTCCTGTAAGTGGTGGTTATACCTCATCTTACGAATTGCAAAGATTAAGAGATATAGACATAGAAAAACAGAGAAGATTAAGAAACTATGCACTTAATATTAATTAACTACTTAATAAAAAAATATGGCAATTCAATTTTATAGGAAACCAAATGATAAGAACTTGTACGAAGTGGGAACAAATAGACCTATTTCTGCTACAGAATTTGGTATAGGGACACCGAATGCAGGTAGAGGTTTTCAAGAAGTAACACAGCAACAAAATGATTCACCAACAGGGCAAGTTCAAATTCCAAATAAAGAAGCAATGGGAGATTATACTAATATTACTTCTCCTAAGTCTGGCGATCCCAGACTTTATGGCACTCCTATTCAAAGAGATGGTGCTGATTTAAAAGTGGCTGCTACTGGACTTGACCAATGGAAAAATAATACTAATTTAATAGAAGGTGCTAGAAATATTATTCAGATGAAACAAGGTCTTAATAAAGATATACAAGCAGCTAAACAAGTTTGGAGAGATAAAGCTACTGATAATACTACGTTTGAAGGACAAGGACAAAAGCAATTTACTGAATTAAGCCCAGCAGAACAAGCCGATATTAGATCGCAACGATATACAACAGCACAATCGCATATTAAAGGACTCAGAGAAGAAGAAGAATACAGAGGTGTTAGAACTGAAGATATACTTACTTCAATTACAGATATGCTTGCAGAAAAAGATAAACTTAATAAAGCAGAATTAGATAAAGCAGAACAGATGCTTAATATTGCTAAAAAGAAACAAGATTTAGGACTTGAAGTTACTGCAGAAGATTTAGGTATGGATGTATCAAAAGGCATTGGAGATAAAATAGGTGGCTCAGTTTCTTGGAGACATAATAATCCTGGTAATATAAAATTTGGTTCATTCGCAGAAGGTTATGGTGCAACAAAAGGACAAGGTGCTACAGATGGTGGTGCTTTTGCAGTATTTCCTGATTTAGAAACAGGACAAAAAGCAATGGGTGATTTATTAAATGGAAAAAATTATTTAGTTAATAAAAAAACAGGAAAAGATATGACAGTTGAAGAAGCAATGAAAAGATGGTCTAATAATGGTTATGGTGCTGAAGTATTAGGATATAGAATGCCTGGTATGTTAATGAAAGATTTAGTTAATGATCCAAAAATGTTAAATGATCTTATTACAGGAATGGTTAAAAGAGAAGGTTGGAGTGAAGGTACTACTTTACAATCAACTGAACCAGG
>Ga0307928_10004779_pt1 | contig 10248 bp, 26 predicted proteins | sample AceLakmetagen232_FD_201815 | JGI IMG/M metagenome (GOLD analysis project Ga0307928, IMG submission 201815) | Saline water microbial communities from Ace Lake, Antarctica - #232 | ecosystem: Environmental > Aquatic > Non-marine Saline and Alkaline > Saline | place: Antarctica: Ace Lake...
AGAGACAAAATTTTAATGGTGCATATGGATATTTGAAAAAGAATATTGTGACTTACATTAAAGAAGTAATTGAGGAGAAAGATGATTAATTATAGTCAGGAAAGCCCAAGAGTTGAGAAGCTGGATGAAATGCCAGACTACGAGACGACAAATGGGGTGTTCGTTAGGAGTACCCGTATCTCCACAACGGCTAGTAATATACTAGCCCATCCTGACAGCTTATATTCGTAATATAAATATGACACGACTATTAAATAACAACATGAAAACAATACCTTTATATACTCTAATCTACACTAATATACTATGGTAGAAACAACAACAATAAGGATAACAGAAGAGGTAAAAAAACAACTTGATAAGATCAAGATTCACCCAAGAGAAACTTATGAGGACATTATAAAGAGGTTATTAAAAGATGAATAAGATTGAAAAACAAATACTTCAAAATCAAATTAATATAATGATATGGATAAGTGAGGGAGACCACACAAAAGGATATTTTGCAAATAATATAGATAATTCAAATGAATTAGTTCACCCAACTAAACAGGAGAAGGCATACGAGCAATCGTTTACGCATTAGTTTAATAATATGAACCTCAATAAATCACAAATCATAGTCTTGTTGCGTCAATTCGCCATAGAAAGCGAGGGAACAAAGCAGTCCGTAATGGGGAGGCTTTGTTGAGTAGCTGGAAACAAGGAAGATAATCAACTAAACATTAAATAGGTTGATGAGAATACTTGCCACATGGAGAAAAACAAAAAAAGGTTGGATTAGACCCGTGAGTGAACTGAGACATCATGTGAATTGACTTGGGTCGTTCCTTCCACTAAGAAATAAAATGAAAATAAATACATACCCTGGAAAAAGAAAAAGAAGATTTGGTGAACCTAGAAAGAAGAATGATTCATTAAGAATATCTTCTTATAATAAGGATAAGCATTCTGCTCTTTTTATTGGTAATTCTAATAACTGGGAATTAAAGAATAATAAACCTTATGAGATTATAGAGAGTGATAACATTTGGAATACTGATGATGAACTCCATAAACAAGGAGAGAAAAAGAGCAAAGGAAATTATAGGCATGATTATCATAAGTGTGAGGAGTATATTAAGATTGTAAACGAGAAAGGCAAAAAGAAATTCTATCCTCTATCTTTATTTAAACTACAAGAGGTGCGTAAAAGATAAGTTAAACGAAAATGGAAAATAATGTATTAAAATTTACAATAGGAAGAATTGGAACTTTAAATATGGAAATAAAGAAGCCGTACAAAAACAAAATATCTATGCTAACAGAAGAAAGTATAGGATTAATGAAAGAAGCAATCGAAAAATATGAGAAAGTAAGAGATTTAAATAAATCCATAAATCTCGAACTTGAAGAACAGGAGGAGTCGCAATAATACTCAAATGGGAAATAAAGATAAAGCATTTAAGGTAATAAGGGAAGACTTAATTAAACAAGGATATCCTCCTAAAATAGAAATACCAATAAAATATATAATTGAGTTAGGGATGTTAAGAAAAAGAAATAGATGTGCTAAGTGCAATAAGGAGATGGATGTTCCAAATCATAATATCCAACTATGCTTTAAGTGTAGAGATGAAGAACTAACTAAATATGCAATTGAAAAGTACGCAGAGGTACTGAAATAAGAATATGAGATTTATTGAATATTTTATAGGATTTGTGATAGGAACTATTTGTATATTTTTTATAACAAAGGGGTTAACTCAATTAATTGTGACTCTCTTAATTGGAGGAATCATTTGGTCTTCTCTAGAAATTGGATATAAGATAAGGAAGGAGGAAAGTGCAGAATAAAATGTTACATGAATGTTGTGCAAAGCAGAAGATAAGATTCGAAATAGAAAGTTGGTATAAAGATTTAAAAGACGATGAGAAATTAGTAATAGAGATTTCAAATTGTAAGGTACTTAAAGGAACTAAAGATTTGTTAATCTATAAACAAGGTAAGGAGGAAACTACGGCTTAACACTAGAATGGGTAAATCTAAAAACATAAGTTTAGAACAGATTAAAGACCTCAAGAAAGGCATTGAAGAGATGTCAAAGTCGGATGAACAATTTATCCTTATGATTTTTAAAAAATTTTGAAATATAATATTACAATAACTAATTTTTTCTCATATAAACTTTAGCTGAGCTTAAAGCCTGTGTTTTAGTTCTGAATCTTCTTAATACTTTCCAATGAGATGCTGAATGTCTAGTTAACATTATAACATACAATTTTTGTCCATCTATTGTTTGAGGCTTAACTTTTATAGCTCTTTCATTAAATTCATTTTTTCTTATCCAAATATCATATAGTGTATTAGGTAATTTTTTCCAATCTCTAATTGTCATTTTATTTCCTGTTTTTCTTAATTTTAGGATGTCTACATTTTGAAGTTCTATTTCTGCCTTGTCCACCTTCTTTAAATCCTCTCCCACTTCCATCTTTTCTTCCATATAATGAATTTCTTGCCATTTTAGATTTTCTTTATAAGATAATTTCCTCTTGGAAATTTCTTTTGGTATTTTTTTAAAAACTTCATTGCTGATTTTTTTGTTGAAAAGCCATGAGAAGTAGCTACTTTAACATCTCCATTTGGCTGTTTTGATAATATTGCATATGTCATTTTAATGTGTCCTCATGTAACCTTTTGTGTAATCAAGTGCTGAAGTTTTAGTTTGATCAGTAGCAATTACTCCACCTTTTTCAGAGTGGACTCCCCATTTACCTTGCTTGTGAAATCTCTTAGTAATTGTTAGGTAATCATTATTTTTCATATTTTGCCAGCTAATTTGAGATTTATTAGTAGTTACTCTTTTCCAGTCTTGTTTTGCCATTTTAAGTGAGTCTGTATGAATAGCCTTTATATGCTAATACATAACCTGGTTTATTTTTAATTCCATAGCCTTTTGTATCTGCTGTTTTATCATTTAACTTAACATAAGCCCATAATTTTTTCTTATCTTTAAACTTCATAATTTTGCCCTTACCGATTGTATAATCTCCATTAGTGACTAAAACTTCAGTTCCTTTTTTCCAAGTATTTCCCCAATATGTTGTCATTATTTCCATTATTCTATAATTCTCACTTTACAGTTATTTTTCTTGCAATATAACTTCCATTCTTTTATGGTTCCAACAGGTCCAACAAGCTTTCCACTTAAGAATATCTTATACTCTCTTTTAGAAACAGGTGTTGTTTTACTACCATATGAAACTCTCTTTATATCAAATCTATCTTTTATTATTCTTTTTGCCATTTTATAATATTTAATATATAATATAGTTTATAAATATTGTTATTTATTTTATAGTAAAAATAATTAAAATCTAAAAATTATGCTTGATATAACATTCAATTTCATTAAAAAAATGTAATACTATATAATTACAATTATACATTCTGTGTTCTTTTATCTGATTTACATGACATTGTTCATGTTTTATAACAATAGAATCATTATAAAAAATATTAACAGTTGTTTCGTTTGTTGAATAATTAAATGATGTTAATCCTGTTACTTCATATCCAGTATTTTCAAGTACATGCAATTCTGGATAGCAAGCATCAACAGTACTAAGATAAGAAGGATATATAACATTATCTATTATAACAACAAAACAAATAAATCCTACAATAGCCATAACAGCAAAAAAGCTATATAAAACTATATGATGTTTATTCATTGTTATATAATAACAATGCTATTTATAAATACATTTAAAAGGTTATTATGAGGATGCCTTTATATGGGTTTCCCCCTCATTAACCTAAAATAAAAAAAAAATAAAAAATTTAATGTCTTATAACTTTATAAGATATTGAAAGTAGAGCTTACATCGCTTTTACCTACATCTGCAGGTGTACTAGCGTCAGTTTCTGGTCCGAATAATACTCCTGCTCCTTTTGAAGAGTAGAAATAGTTTCCATCAACTACGTATAATACAGGTGCTTCTGTTACAGTACCATCACCATCAGCAGTAAATGTTAAACTAGATAATTCAATTGAATCGAATTCTTCTAATTCTACATTACTTTTGAAAGCCCAAGATAAATCATCCGCAGATGACCTTCTTAATGGCATTGTACCTTCATCGTCAACTTCTGATGCTCCCCAAGTTACTTCTGAAATGTTAGTATTTTCTGGAAGATCCATGTACATTCCAACAAGAACTGCTAAAGAATTAGCATTTCCATTTCTAATCCTAACTTTATCAAAAGTATAATCTTCGTTTGCAGCAAGAGATGCATTATTTCCACCTGAAGTAGCTACACCATTTTCATCGAAAACAGTAACAGTTACATCAGCAGCAATAGAGTAAACATCTAAGTTTACAGATTGTGCTTGTGCAGATATAATAACATCTTTCATACCTTTTGAAGTATAAGTACCGTTAAAAGCAATCATTTTATAAGCATCTGGATGTATTGTGATTCCATTAGTAAAATCTACAGCTGCAGAAGCTGAAGTTGAAGTTCCACCAGTATAGATATATTCCCCTTCTGGGTTTGCTATATAAACTGGAACTGCAGCTCTTGTTTCTGTATTAGCAGCCATTCTATCCCTTGCATTTGTTGAAAGAGAAGAAGTTTTCCCTAATAGTTCACTTGTAATTTGACCAGATACTGGAATAGGTACACCAGAATTTTGAACTGCTACATACCAAATTCCTCCAATTATCGCGCCTAACAATATAAGTATAAGAACACCAAAGCCTATTATTTTGCCTTGATTCATATTAGTTATTAATAATAAATTAAACCTCCTTTCAATATTTTAACCATAATAGTATTTATAAACTTTGCTTTATAAATATATTTAAATAAAACTTTAAACTGTTATGGAATATAAAGGAGAAAAGCTTAAATTTTTGTATAAATTGCTTAGATGTAATTATCTAACGAAAAGCAATGCTACATCAAAAACTAATATATTAAATTATATTGGAGTAAGTGTATATAATCCTTTTGGTCGAGAGGTTATTAATGATTTAGTATTAAATGAAATTATGGTTGCAGATAAAAAAGAAAAATTAGGATACTGTTTATATTATATCAAAGAGAATGCTCTTATAAAATTAATAAAACAACAACAAGAATATAAAGATATATTATATTATTTAGAACCTATACATTATGAGATAATCAAGTAAATATTAATAAACACATTAATAAATGTATTTATAATAGTTAAAATCAATAATATAGTATGGCACAAATAGCACTTATGAAATGGGCAGGAATCTTCGGAATAATTTTAGTTGTTGCAACTATATTATTTGGTGCTGTTATTGGTGGTATTGAGTCTTATCAAACAAAAACATGGAATCCAATCCTTAAATCTACCGGAGGTAAAATATTTGCTTTAGATGTATCAATAGGAGAAGAAGTAGATGTATTATTAGGTGTTAAGGATCTTCCTAGTGGATTATCAAATGACGAATCATTTAAGAGAATGATTGTATCAGATTTATTTTTAAATGTATTAACATTCACATTTTTGGGATTATTATTATTTAAATTAGGAAACTGGATTTCAGGTATACAACAATTTTCGCCTGGAACAGATATTTTAATTATAGGATTAATAATAGCATTATTTGCAATATTAGAATTTATATATGCAACAGCAATATTAGATATTAATTTTATCCCTTTGTGGGATGGATATATAAAGTTCTGGATTAAATTACCAGAATTGTTTGGATTAATATAAAAAGTTAAGGTAATTACATTAGTAGATATAATATCATTTGCTAGGTACAACTAAAACAATTGAAAAATGATAAAAAGAAGGAAAAAACAAAAACCAAGAAAAACAAGAAGTAATAAGGCAATAGATAAATTATTATTAAAACAATGGGCAGATACAATAAAACAAAGAGATAATTATACTTGTCAAATTTGCAAAAAAAATTTAAAGAATAATCCAAAAGCAATTAATGCACATCATATATTACCAAAATCAATTAAAGAACTTAGATATAATATGTTAAATGGAATAACCTTATGCAGTTATTGTCATATTTATGGATCCTATAGTGCCCACACAAATGCACTATATTTTGCTTATTGGTTAAAAATAAATAAACCATTGCAATATAACAAACTTATGAATATTCTTTTAACTATTTTATCTTTTAAATGATTTTTCAAAAACCTAATATTTTTTCTTTTTTTTCTTAATATATACTAAGCATCCAAAAAGAAATGTAAATATTATTAAAACGAAAATAATTAATCCAGCATATATAGCTATATTATCTTCCAATTCATCTTTAATTTTATCTATGGTTTCATCTTCTGCTCCTAATAAACCAAATAGATCTCCTATTAAATTGCTTATTATTCCAGTAGATGAAAAAGTTTTGTCCACAGCTTTAAAAGTATCATAAAATTTGTCTGTTCTTGATCCTAAATTATAATAACTAGCTTCACATTGAACTATATAATCTTGACTATTAATAAGTTTATCATTAACAACAAATGCTTAATTTATAATTGTTATAACAATAACTAACATAGTTATTCCTATAATCGCTGGTATAGATGTCATAATAGCTAATGGTAATAAATAGAATATTCCAACTAAACATCCAGTTGTTAAGAACCAACCTAACCAATGTTTCCAATCTAATAATATTTTATCTTTCATTTTATAGATCCTTTAATTATAAAAATTATTGCTAATATTGCAATTATAACAGTAGAAATAGCACTACAATTTATATAAGGAATATGTATATATGATAAAATAATAGCAATTAATAAAAATATTCCATATGCTATGTTATTTTTCATATTTTAGTTCTTCTAACCTTAATTTTAGAAGATTTCATAAATGATGATAATAAAGCTCCAGATATACCTTCAAACAACCCAGCTTTTAATTTTGCTTGTTTACTAGAATAAGCTAATACATCTCTTTTAAATTTAGTTCCTTTAAATGGACCAGATACAGTATATTTAGATTCAGTTGACATTATTTAAAACCTCTGAATATTCTATAAATAAGATAAATAGCAGCAATTCCAATGATACTATAAACAATATCAACAAATTTAGAAAATTTTAATAATCCAGCAATCCATTCAACTGGATTAAGATCAAATGATTCCAATCCTAAAATTACTGCTCCACTAAGAATTATATTTCCTGCAAATTTATCTGATTTTGTTATTTTCATTATTTTATTTGTCTTTTTTATATGATTTTTTAGCTTCTTTCATAGCATCTGATAGTTTAATTGAATCATCTTTTTCTTTCATTTCTCTATAAATTTTCATTAAATGAATATTCCAAGCTGTGGGTGATCTTTTTATCATAGTATATATTGTTCTTTATCTTTTATAAATATTGTTATTTATTTTATCACCTATTTTGTTTGTTCAGATTCTATTACAAAAAATAAAAAAAAAAAATAAAAAAAATTGTATAATATCGATTTATTTTCTAATCGCTTCTATTATAACCATTAACGAAAGTACACTCAAAGTTATTCCTTGGTATGTAGCAAGTACGCCGATGTCAAAGTTGAATAAACTAGCTAATAAACCTATAGAAGCCAAAAGAGCTACTATAACACTTATTAGAGAAACAACATCTGGTGTCTTTCCTTTAGTTGCAGCTTTTATTACTGACATTGTTGATGCTTCTGCTAATACAAATGCTATCGATATACCTACAAGAATATTAGTATTTTGAGCAGTTAAGTCAAAAATACCAAAACTTGCAAGTGCAGATACTAAAGAAAGAATTACCAATCCCCAAAGAGCAACACGCATACCCAAAGGTTTTACATTTGTTTTGATTACAGGGGTTGTCATATTGTCTTATAAATGATTTAATTAATAATATAAGGATATATTCATTTATAAATATTATTATTTATTTCAGATTGAAATTAAGAAAAAATACCTTGAAAAAAACTAGTAACTGCAATATTAATTTCTGGAATAAAAGAAACTATTAATAAATAAATTAATGGAAGAAGAATTATACCAAAAAACCATATTCCTAAAAATTTAAATCTAGCCTTTTTTGTTTCAATTGTATACATTCCAGTAAAAAAAGAACTTATAGCAGTGAAGAGAAAAAGATATATTAAACTTGGAAATATATAGTTTGCACTAATATGACTTTTAACAATATCTATTGCTGTACCATTGCTTATTAACTCTATTGTTTTATCTATTATCATTGTGTACGACCCACTGCGCAAAGGTATATATAGCTATTTATTAGCTATTATACTTATACGCAAAACTATAATGCCTATTAGATTAAGAACTATGGCTTTTTTTGAGTTTTACCTGAAGACTTAATCTTATTTATTGTTTCTTTTATAAAAAGTCTTTTTACAAAAACAATATATAATATAACTAAAAATAATACAAAACCAACTGCACTAACCCAAGGTCTTAATTCACATACTTCCTTTTGTGTTGGTTTCATTATTCCCATATAGCATAAAGGATTAAATCCGCATGAATCCGATATTGCATTTCTTTCAAATATAGGATTGCATTCTAGAGGTTCGGGTATTGGTTCATCTGAACATTTTCCTACTCCAGCAGTATTTATACAATTAACAGAACACGATTTATCTGAATATGATTGACCATTAGAATTGCATGTTCTTAATATTTTATCACTGATACAAAGAACAGTATTAGGACTACATACTATTCCAGCTTGATATTCTACATCAACATTAATAGTACAATAATCTGAATCTCTACTTTTTAAATCTACTATATTAATTGTACATTTAGAATTTTCTATTCCTTCTTCTATATTTGTTCCAGATATTAATACAGACATATCAGTAGTTTCATCTTTTTCAACAAATTCTGTACCAACTGTTCCAGCTACACTTAAACCAGTTGTATCTGTACATGTTACTGTACCTGAAAATTCTCCTCCAGATACTCCTACATTTTTAACTGTTACAGTGGGAAATTTAGTATCTCCACTATTTATTTTTATATTTTCGCAATTGAGAAGTTTAGGTGTTCCTTTTAATTCTCTTATTCCAACTTTATCAGCATCTAATGTTATTATGAATGTAGGAAGATTAGTAGGAGTTTTTAAATCTACAATTATTCCTTCATTATCAAGTGATACACCATTGGATCTTATCGATGATTCATATTCCGATGTTTTATCAGCCAAAAATGCTTCTATTTGATTATTATAAGCAGTTGTAGCAGCAGATATAGTATTAATAGTACTAATATCATTTCTTATTACTTCTTCAAAATTATCCGATTTTTCTTTTGCTAATAAATAAGCATTATTGCTTATTAATCTATCATATTTTGATCCTACAAATAATACATTATATGCTGATGGTGCAGATACTTCATATGTATTGCTTAAGTCTCCTGTCCATTCAACTTTTGTTTTTCCATCATTTAATGTAATTGCATTATATTCATTTGTAGTTACTAATTCTCCAGTTGAATCTCCTATATCAAATGATATAGTAGATTGTGTATTTCCTGCACCTACTAAAATAGAATTAATTCCTTCTGCTTTTTTATAAAAACATACACATCTAGTTGTTAAAGTTCTTTGATTAAATTCTGCATATGTCCATCCATTTGGAATATTATTTTCGCATCTAGCAGCAGTACAAGTAAGTTGATATCCTAAATCTTCGGCTTTATATTTATAGAAAACTTCCGAATATTGTTTTTGAACTTGAAAAGTTTTTATTTGTTCTGTTAATCTTATATCTCCAGTAACAGTTTTTGTTGCTTCTACTCCACTACTAGAAAGAAATTTATTAAGTTTTGTAGGTGTAAAATCAATTAATAATTGTTCAGCTCCTTTTGCTACCCCAAATACTCTTATTTTATCCATTCCGTCTATTTCTACTTTATCAATTGTCAAAAATGTTGATGCTAATGCAACATTCTCAACTATTCCAAAAGAATATAATAATCCACCTGTTATTACAATTAAAAGAAATCCTATTATTAATATAGCTTTTGTCTGGTTTTTCATACTATTATATGTATTTTTCTATTTATAAATATATTTAACTATTTTTTTATGAAATATATTATTCCTCCAATTAATAACAAAGTACCCATACCTATTGATAATACTAATATAATATTTTCATCTGCAAAATCAAGAAAGTTGAATTTATCGCATGCAGAAATATCATATTCACAAATTGGATAATCTTGCCAAACTGCTTCGCTACAAGG
>Ga0307928_10004781_pt1 | contig 10244 bp, 12 predicted proteins | sample AceLakmetagen232_FD_201815 | JGI IMG/M metagenome (GOLD analysis project Ga0307928, IMG submission 201815) | Saline water microbial communities from Ace Lake, Antarctica - #232 | ecosystem: Environmental > Aquatic > Non-marine Saline and Alkaline > Saline | place: Antarctica: Ace Lake...
ACGATGTAATCACTATCACGCAAAAACGCCTCCAACGAATTGACATCAGCCTGATACTCGCCAATGTTTTGTTTAAAGTACGCTGGTAAGAGAGTATCAAGTCCCTTGTCGCCCTCGCTCTTTACAAACGCGACCATGGACAAATAGGCTCGAGATGTCTTCATGATTATGTTGCCAATCTCCGACACCAATTGCGTTTTCAACCCGTTTTCTTGTAGGTGTGGTGGGATGGTTACTTTAAAATACATAAGGAATAGACGACGAGCGATGGAGCCCTTTTGTTCATCCCACTCGGGGAAATCGTTACCCACAAAGAACGCTGGTGTCTTCCACAACACAGATCGTGCGTTTTTGTGTTTCTCGCGCAGTACGATATCCTCACCGGTAACCATAGACAACCAATCTGCAACTGCCAGACCACCCTTCTCACCCTTACGCATTTCAGACATCACATAGACATACTTGTCGACGAGCGCAGACAGCCCAAATGTTGACTCTTGTGTTGACGACGCCACACCCACATCCGACACGTGATAAAACATCTTAACCACGTCCACCAACAGACTCTTACCGGTGCCCGCCTCGCCCACAATCATCATCTGACGTTGCCACAAGTCCATGTCGTTGAGATCGAACATCATACGACCGAAAAACGCGTACACGAATCTCATACACACCTTGTAGTCTGTGATCTTATACTCGGGTGTTGTATTTTCCCACTGACTGCTGAATATCTTTTCAAATGCAGGTGTTGGTATGTCCATCCAGTCACTATCATCGGCTTGTAGTTGGTGGTCGTGTAGAGCTTTTACGCCGTTGGGCCAAAACGACTGTTGGTTGTATTTGTTGTACACATCGGTGTCGAAATCGACCTTAAAACTATTACAAGCCACTAGATTGGGGTCTATCGACGCGTCACCCCAACACGAAAATGCATTGGTTTTGACATTGAAAATGCCATTCTCAAAGGCGAATACGTGGCGGTCGTGTACTAAGACCGGGTAGCAAGGCGACGCACCGTGAAGTATATGTTTTACTACTTCCGCGACCATGTGTCCGCTCGAATTGAGCAAATCCAAATCCGCATCAACAAACCCCTCGTGCGACATGGTGTATATATAGTCTTCGACGGTGCCCTTGTTTTCAAATATATGTTTGAAATTGTCATCGGCGTCAAAAACCGGTTTGTAAATCTCGTTGTTCCTGATGCGAAGTTTGCGCGAGAATAGGTATCGTCGGGAGACGGACATCGCCTTTTGAAAGTCGTTTCGACGAGACATATCACCCTCCATGTCGCAGTAGTCGATTGCCTCTAACAACGTGTGTCCAATGTCAAACGATTTCGATTTCAGCAGAAATAGCTCCTGCGACGCACACATTAATCTGCCATACGCGTCGTTGATTAGAGCACATTGTCGTAGTTGTTTGCGTGCTCTACAATTATCATCAGCCAGTTCATCGTGGTCGCAGGTAGCGGACGCAAGCTCCACGATGCGCAACCGGTAATACCCAACCACGTCTTCGAATCGGTCTTGGGTTCGATCAATCGCGTATATCTCTCTGCAAATGTCCATTTGGTTGTGGAGGTCCATCTTCTTCAATTGGAATTTGTTGTACAACACATCAATGATACCCTCCAATTGGGTCTTGGTCAGTTTCTTTATCAATGGCGGAGTGCCTGGGTGTCCTATGAACCCCGAATCGCCCAATTCCTCGTACGATTGACCAATGAGCCTGGCTGCTTCCGCGTCGTTGCCAAAGATGGTGTTGTACAGACTCTCGGCCTCGGCGCTGTCAATCGCTGGGTATCCGTCGTCTTTGGCGTAATCAACACCATCTCTGCCGTATGCATAATAAGAATCAGCACTACACTCACGACTTCTACTCTCAGCGTGTGGGTCATCGCTTTCGCTGTCACTCTCGGGGTATTTCATTTCGCATTCATCGATGGCGGGCTCCTCGCAATCCATGTATTCATCCTCCACACAGTCTCCCACCACCTCGTTGCCATCCTCGTCGACGATAAACGACATTTCTACAGTGTGTGTTGTCACTTGGTATTTTATTTCGTGTTGTGAGAGTACACGTTCTAGACTTTTCTGCGTACTCAACGGCTACATTTCAAAAACTGGCGGGAAACGAATTCAAAAATATTTTATAGCGATCACGAACAATGAATTAACACACCATTATGCCAGTCGCAGATGCGCTACATGACTGGCTTAGACAATACAAAAGGGAAAGAGGTGACAAAACGAAACCATCACACACGTTATTGAATGCAAAAGACGTGGGGTATGGGTCTTTGCTCATACCCGACGACCAACTACCTGAATTTTATCGTCGATATGCCCAACATTGGATGGACAATGGCGAAATGTACGTGATAGAGCGAGCAACGGAACGATTTCCGTTGTATTTTGACTTGGATATGATGTTTCAACATGGAACAGTCATTGATAACCATCAATTGTTTATTACGTTGCAAACTATACACTTGTGGGTCGTGTCTGTGTTCCAACCAACTTCCGAAACGACAATGTACATTGCAAGTTCAGGGACGAACGAGAAAACGAAAGGCGACCAACTCCTGACCAAATGTGGAATGCATGTTTTTTGGCCCACGACCATCGTCAACAAACAAATTTTAGCAGCTACAAGGCGGTTTTTAGTAGACAAACTGCAAAACGACGACGAAATAAAATGCCTTGGTTTGCAAAACGACTGGAGCGATGTAATCGACGAGGCAGTAGTAAAATCTCCAAGTTGTCGTATGTTTGGTTCGTCAAAACTAGAAACTTGCGACTGTGCCAAAAAAAAGATCAGATGTCGTCATACGGGGCATCAGATAAACGTGAAACACATTTACAAAATGGTGGGTGTGTTAGACGTCGAAGCAAACAATACCGATTACGACCCGCTCGACTACTTTACCCTGTTGACCAAGTGTAGTTTACGGCTGCCAAACGACACCCCGCTTGCAGAATATAGCCTGGACATTGACGAACCACCACCAAAGCGCGCAAAGAACACACAAGCCACCACAGCGATCGCGAATCAAGCGACCACCGACTTCATCGCAAATAGCATATCATTGCGTGACAGCAAATCAATCACAGAGATCTCGGTCGACGTAAAAAGCCATATAATAACTGTGAATTTGAATTCCCACTACTGCCGAAATAAACACGACAACCACAATGGAAACAACACGTCCATTTCATTACTACCCTCTGGATTTGCTACTCGTATATGTTTTTGTAATTGTTGTACAACTCGCTCATGTGGTGTTCATTGTAAAAATTATTCCACCCGGATGCGCATACCACGAACCACAAGACAACTCTTATTCGAAAAGAACAAGGGTGTTATGTATCCAGCGGCGCAGAAGATCAAACCAACGCCAAATGACAAGCGTGTGATGGAGAAGCGATACTATGACAGCAAATCGGTAACTGACTACAATTTAAGGTTGCGAATCCCGGGTGTCCCAACCAGGCGCAAATCAATACAAGTTGCAGAGTTGCCAAAAACTACAATGTGTATTTAGGATCGGGCATGCATACACCACAATGATGCCTGTTTGGAATGTTGTCTGGGTGGAGTAAGTGTAATTTAGCTGCTACATGGAATAAATAAGACTCGACCGCGCGAAACCTATCATTATGTACAGTATGGCCGTCTTTTTCGTTGGCGTAATCGGGCGTAATCGAGTGTGTTAATTCGTGAATAGCAATGTACAATACAACGTCGTTACCACCCAGTTGCATTGAATTAAAATCAGTACGTAAACAAATGTATATTCCATCCGTCTTGTTTTCGCTGTACGCAATGACCCCACGGTCTTGTTTGTTTGTCAATTCAGCAAGTGGGATTGTCAAGCCCGATTTGTAACGTTGCACCAATCTACCCAACTCTTTGTAGCTGGGTCTGTTTGTGTCGCTCGCAACATAACGTATAATCCGATTCAAAGACAACTCTGTCTTGGCTAAAAGATCTGCGGCTTCAGTTGCATTTTGTCCTTCGTGTACATGATACTCCTTGTCGTTTAACGTTGATTTAGTTGTGGCCCTCATTTGTTCACGTTTGTCGTCGGGTTCACCACACGTGGCCCAGATGGCAATCGACACTAGTACAATAACAACAGCCAGAAATTGAAAATAAGGTATCATGTTTAATTTATACATAGAAGTTAATTGTTATGTATGTATATAAGATGGGTTCTTTTTTATCACGCGTTGGCTGTTGCATTTGTATATGTAAATGTTTTTTAACAAACAACGAGATTTCCAACTGTAAAACCCCACCAATCGCAGATCAAGAGCATGTGGACGTAGACGATCAAGAGTCCGACCACGACAGGGGGCATTTGCAAACCCTAGACGACATGGGACAACCCTTAGACGAACCACGCAAATCTGGGTGGTGTTGCTGTTCGTGTATGGAATACGCTGAAGAAGTCGCTGGCGACATTGTACCGTCGCTTTTGTCGTCGCTTTAACTCGCCTTGCCAAAGTAGTTGTTAATTGTGTTGCGATTGACACATCACCACCCAGATAACGAACGAGTAATTGATCGCGAAACGTTTCAAAGTCCTTGATGTAACGACGTGGTAACTTGCCAATGATGTAAATTAGACCTTCAGCTGTCGCGACTGGTGTTTTACGTTGACCTCGTCCTGCACCCGGAAATTGCGTAAGGACTGTTGGTTCTCGTATTTTAATAGTCGTTGGTTTGCTTTGTACGTTTCAATTGTATCGTGCATACATGTTTCGCACACGCTTAAGTTGCCCCAAAAATCATTGCCTTTTGCTTTGATGCAATATTGTTCCTCCTTACACAAACTACAAACACACTGCTTAATCAAATGCATGTTCTTTTCACTGAATGACATTTTATTATAGACATTTTCAACGCGACGAGTTTAACATTTGCTTTAGGTAAGCATTCTCTTGTTTTACTGCACTCAACTCCATAGTACAATCCATTGCTCGCTTTACACAATTATGTACGTCTCTTTTTAACTTTGCTATTTTCGCTTGTAACTCGGCCTGTGTCGATGTCATAGGTTGTTGTTTTTGTTTCAGTTTGTCGTGTTGTTTCTGATTTTCAATCTTCAAATCCGATACCTCAGTTTCAAGACGTATGATTTTTGTGTGTTCGCTTGCTGTTCTCGGTGAAGATCTCTTTAGTGCAAAATTCTCTTTTTTAAGCTCGTTGATCTTTCCTTCTTGCCACTCGATGTGTTTCTCGAGGTCTGCGAGTGTCTCAACTGGTGCAGCGCGAGCTCGAACGGGTGCGGGTGCTACTGGTTGTACGCGAACGGGTGCTACTGGTTGTACGCGAACGGGTGCTACTGGTTGTACGCGTACGGGGGCTACGGACGACGACAGTCGATTTGCTTGACTGCAATTAACAGGCGCTGGGCGTTGGTTTGTATAAATCAAACGGTCTTGGATTTTGCTGCGTATACAACCACGCGCATCGACAAATAAATTCGCCTTTTTCAACCCACCACTCGTTTGTTGAGCAACACCATTCCATACCTCAAGTCTGCTGCCGATGTTTTTTGTCATTTATTCAATACAGACAAAATTCCATTATCGGATGATGTGGCGAGCGACGTGTGTGATTTTTATGTGTGATTACTTTACTACTAATGGACGACTTTACCGATCCAATATTCAAAAGCATTTACGAGGCATTTAAAAGTGGACGAACGGACGAGTTTGAAAAGTTACCATACGATCCAGTGTTCCAATGCATTTACGAATCATTTAAAAGTGGACCACATGGCGACCCTGAACGGATTCAACCAACAAGTTAAACTTGTGCGATGCACAGTCGGTGGTGAGTTTTATCAATTGGTCATGTCACTCAACGACGCTCTACAAATGTGCAATATAGATCCATTTTGGTGGTACACTTCAGCCGATTATCGAGTACTCAACCCGGACGTGTACATTTTTACAAAGAATGCAACGTGTGAAACAGACATAAACTGGCGGGCAACACGCATAAAGATCGATCTTCAATTAACCGAACCACAATACGAATTTGTCGACGATGTTGTAAAATGCCCAGGAGGTGATGTGATTTTCTGTAGAATTACGAACGACGACGACGAGTGTGTTGGTGACTTGGATATTGATTGGTTTGTAAATCATGCTCGTGATTTGTATCGTGTTGGATGTCCATATATGTCGATGAGCTCAAAACACACCACAACGGACGACGAAATTGTTCAAATGATCGGAGAGGTGCCCCGACAGACAGCCTGGCAAAGCGAACAAATAGAATTATGGCGGTTGGCAGCGCGTTTACGTCGGCGATGTTGCCCCCGTCGGTGGGATATGTTTTCAATTGCGGCGGTCGTGGTGTCTGGGTAAATTGGTTTTTGTGTGGTATACGTGCGTGTACTCATGGAGTTCGAGTCGTTAAAATTGGAAGTTTGCAATCGACTTAACTAAACAAACACTGGTTCGCTGCGATTGTTAATAATCTCAGCATACATTGCGCGTAATTCTAGCGATAATTGTTCCATTTCCTGTACAGCCTTGACGTATCGATCGAGTGCTTCACTAAACGACCTTTCGCTTTGTGCCAATCCAACGCTCGACTCGTAACTTTGTTGTGTGACATCGGATTCCGTTGTTAGGTCTTCAATGCGCCCTATTTCTGTCATCGCGTTTACATAGTTTGGTGCTAGCTCTGGTTGTAATTTCAGTTGTAAATTCTGAGCGACCATGCGAAGATCTGGTATTGCGCGCTCTAACATTAAAATCGCACGTTTAAGCAGTACAATTTTATAACGCGTCTCATCTGGCAGTTCTTGTGATACACTCTCTGGCATTTCCAAGCGTGCCACGTCCGATAGTAATGGTGTATGGAGAATGATATCATTTCGCCATTGGTAAATGTCGTCGACAAACGTGTAGCGATACCACGAAAGTATTGCGAATAGTGCCATCAACAAGACAAAAACGAGAAGAAGGTCTGACATTGTGTGTGTGTTTACAAAGTGCACATACAAAATTTTAACAAGCTTTAGCGTCGTCGCCCTCTTCGATATCTAAATCCGTATCATAATAAGAGGGTGGTAAATCCGGCAGTGTGCTTTCTCCGATGTACGACACGCGTGCAACCAAGATTGCAAATGCGCAGAAACTCGCCCGATCACACACGCCATTGTATCGATGAAAATCTAACACTTGTTCGTAGAGCTCTTGTAGTTGGTCAAAGTGTTCGTCTATCCAATTAAACAATCGTGGTCCGACGTCAAGTCCTAAAATGAGTTCGCGCGCCTCTTCCATTCTTGGTAATTGGTAGCATTTTCTTATGGATGTCCACGACGCACACACGTGACGTTTTTAATGTGTGTCGTGTGTAAATGTCGTGGCTTGACAAAAACTACCACGAAGTTGGAATTACTACCAATCAAAGTATAGAACACCCCATCGACGTTCGCAAAGTTGGCACCACGAGGACGCGCAGCAATGGCTTAAGTGGCGTAGGCGCATGGGAGCGCTTGGTGGGTAGCAATGTCGAGTCGCTCAACGATAGAATCACAATTGCATTGGAAAGGTCGAGGGTGCAAACTGACCACATTCGAGATTTGTTTAGTGATTTATACCATTGATTGTGGGTGTCCATCACGCACCCATACCTTTGACGTTTTGGCGTTGGGTTTCGGTTTGTCGATGAGTACTAAACGAACCGAATAACACGACTTGGTTGGTTTTTTGTTTGTGCCATGGACTTGGTATGGGTGTACACCCTTGTACGTATTATGCACATATTCGTGTTTGACGCCAGCCTTTTCGTGTCCTAGTTCCACACTACCACCCTCTGGAACCAACACCCAATCATAACCACCATCGACTGTGCGTCGCTCAAGAACTATAAAATCCCTATTGTCTTTAAGAAACCCGTTTGCGATGTAACGACCATTATTCATTGCAAAGTCAGACATGACAAGTACATCTCTACCGCCATTTTTGTGGTACTGAAACAACGACTCGAATCCGACGCTCATCCAACCCAAACGAAAGTATGGTCTGTATTGTTCGTGTGGATGCATATCGTTGTCGTCTTTGCCAATTCGATAGTACACTTCTTCTTCTGGTGGTGGCGCGCTTCCAGGTTCGCATTCGTCGGTTGTCGTCGTGCTATCGGTTGTCGTCATGCTATCATAGCTTGGCGATATCTCGCCTGGTTCTGGTGGTGCAGAAGGCGCAATCTCTTCGGATTTCGACTGTAAGACTATCAAGTAATTAAAGTCGTCTATGCTCATTTCACTGTCTGTGAACATCACACCCGAATCGTACACCACGGCAAACGCGTTGTCCATTTTGTTTAACCACTTTAAACCATCTGCGTCTATTTGCCCGTATTTCGATATCACTACTCGGTTGGGTAGCTGAGAAATAGTTATGTCGTCGTCGTAATTGTCGATTGTCAATTGGCACACACCGTCTAATTGAGATAGTCGGTCGTGGTCAGTGCTTTTTAAAACAACTACTTCTCGATTGCCATTGTCGTAGTAGCATTTTAACTTCTCGTACATGTCTCGTTTAAAATCCATATTATGATGTTGTGGTTTGGAGTGGTCACCACCCATTGCATATACAATACGTAGATAAAATATCACAAGACGCCATCGCAAAGTTCATGTTGTAGTATGAGATACGACGACAAAGACATCGCCAGTAAAACCAAATTAAGAACAACTGAACAGCAAATCCAATGTCGGCGAATTGGCTTGTGTATGACTTTGTATAGGGGGTGGTATACGCGTTGTAAAAACGGGATTGGCGTTGCGACCTCCGCGTATTGTGGTAGTACCGCCGCGTGTTTTGTCATCGCTTCAACACCAAGCAAGACATTTAAAGTTGTTAAACAAACGCGACGTGAGCCATTGTTTATTTTTGTGTGATGGTTGGTAGTGTAATGTATACTTCACGCCATTCCGCCGACGATGAAAATACGACAAACAAAGAGGAACGAAAAGGGATGATAAAGGGTCTGGTAGTTGTAGCTATCTTTCTTACTGTCTTTTTAATTTCAGTTTCGATGTTTATGGGTATTGGTTTCATAGTATACAAATCCGAGGGTGCTCATGAGTTTTGCCACCCTAGCAACAATCGTACATCGTCATCGTATCCAATTTATTATCCAATTTATTATCCTCGTCATTAACAACGCGACGAATCGCCAATCGAGGTAATGAAAAGGCGTCACCCGATTTCTCGGCAGCTAAACACCCCGCCAATGTACATCGCCAACATGCGTAAAAATAAATTTCTTGCTACTAAATAAATGACAGGTAGTATACCAGCATCTGGATCACGAGCTCAAGTTTGGCATGGGAACGCTGTACACACATCTGGCGGGTTGCGTAAAAGTGATCTGTTTATGCACAATGGTCGCATTAAGAGTAAGTCGATGAGCTCCGCGTCTAAACGAAATCACAACCTTGGGGGTTATTTGCTCAAGAAGGGTTCACACGCGTTTGTGTTGGGCGGTGCGATGTAAATTACGACGGCCACCTTTTTCGACACAGGGGACACTTTCGCAGCGTTTCTCGATTTTCGTCGTTTCGTCGCACCCAGTCGCTTTCAATCGCCACGTTCAACTTTGCCCATTCGAATAAAATTGGGTGCCAAACAAGCGCCAACACGTCGCTTGTGAATTGCAAACGGAGATCTCCATCGGGGTCGTCAAGTGGGAAGTCAAGCTCGATGCATTCTTCTTCTTGGAAATAACACCTATTGAAACAGTCGGCACACAACCAATGGCGACACTGTGGCAAATGATAACACTTGTTTGTTGTTTCTAAGCATATTGGACATTCTTGTTTGCCAACCACCCGTTCTAGTTTTCCGGGTCCGTTTTGGAATGCACCAAACAACATAAGACACTCGATACACGTATTGTCCATTATTAATGGGTGCTGCGTATGACAAACGTCGTGGTTTATACATTTCATTGTGATAATAAATATAGTCGTTGTATAAATCAAAATGTCGTCGGTACAAATTCAAAATTTGGCGGGATAAATTCAAAATTTGCGCGGGATAAATTCAAAACATTCTCGTATAAAAATCTAAATACAAATTAGCGAGCTCGTACCCCATTTGCGCTCCGTTGGACTGAAATACCTATAATCGAGAAATCCGCGAAAATCGCGTGCAAGTCCGATTTCCCGCCAGATCTCCACGTGTGAGTTCTAGAAAGATCTAAAG
>Ga0307928_10004782_pt1 | contig 10244 bp, 7 predicted proteins | sample AceLakmetagen232_FD_201815 | JGI IMG/M metagenome (GOLD analysis project Ga0307928, IMG submission 201815) | Saline water microbial communities from Ace Lake, Antarctica - #232 | ecosystem: Environmental > Aquatic > Non-marine Saline and Alkaline > Saline | place: Antarctica: Ace Lake...
GTAGATAACTATGTTCGTAAGATAGGGTTCATTGAAGCTGATATAAGAGATAAGGATAGAGAACTTGCTTTGTTACAAAGGAAGCAGATCAGTGCAGAGATTGAGTTGGATAGAAGGTATGTAGTTTGTAAAGGTATAAAAGTATCTGAGCATTCTATATTGCAGTACATTCGTAGGATACTCCATGTTAATACAGATGATATTATTGAGGAAATGCTCAGTAATGAACTCATAGGGGAGCATATTAATACAGTTGGGGATGGTAAGTTCCCAATCAATAGTAAGACCACAGGAGTGGTGGTACACAATACATTAGTTACCGTTTTTAGTAATAAACAAGAAAAGGAGAATGAAGATGACAGCAGAAGCAAGGAAAGATTATTGGGCCGAGAGGTTGGCGATGGTATCAAAGGAACTTAAATCCTTACAGCATATACCTAATGATGATCCTAAGTTAGTTGAGTTAACTGCGAAGATGAGAGCTAACATCCCATCTGATTTTACTGATAAGATACTTAGGACTATGGAAGCGGCTATATTTAGTCAAATAAAAAGTGTTTTAACTGCCATAGTTAATGACCCGGATGTAAAGATGAATAGGAAGCTTCGGAAAGCAACTGAGAGTCCTGTTTATATGAATAAAGTTTCTTTTAATATCTTGAGAGACGCTATTGATGTTTACAACAATAGAAACTCCTCTGTGGATCAGGCTGCGGAAGCTATTTTAGCTAGAGTGGCATCCGAAATGTTAGGTGAGTTTGATGTTATACGTCAAACTTCCGAACCTAATTCTGTGGAAGCAATTGTTAGTTCAGCTAAACTAAAAGATTTTAATCAAACAAATCTTGAAGATCAGATTGATATGAAAGAGGAAGAAGCTAAAGTTGAGGAAGAAGAAGCTAAAGCTAAAGAAGAAGCTAAAGAAGAAGCTAAAGCTAAAGCTAAAGAAGAAGCTAAAGCTAAAGAAGAAGCTAAAGCTAAAGAAGAAACCAAAGCAGAGGAAGAAACCAAAGCAGAGGAAGAAGCTAAAGCAGAGGAAGAAGCTAAAGCAGAGGAAGAAGCTAAAGCAGAGGAAGAAGCCAAAGCAGAGGAAGAAGCCAAAGCAGAGGAAGAAGCCAAAGCAGAGGAAGAAGCTAAAGCAGAGGAAGAAGCTAAAGCTAAAGCTAAAGAAGAAACCAAAGCAGAGGAAGAAGCCAAAGCTAAAGCTAAAGAAGAAACCAAAGCAGAGGAAGAAACCAAAGCAGAGGAAGAAACCAAAGCTAAAGCTAAAGAAGAAGAAGAAGAAGATGAGGGAGAAAAAATTGAAGAAGAAAAAGGTTTGTCTCTAGATATTCCGGAACATACACCAAAAAGACATATTCCTTATGTAATAGGTGCCGAGTACAAGAATTCTTACTCTACTAAGTTTATAATGGATGCAGGAGAGGAATGTTTTGGAGAAAATTTTGCTAAAGAAATGAAAGTATTTACATATAACTGGAGGACCGATTTCTTTGCAAAAGACAATCTTAAAAACTCTTTAAAGGAAGAAGAGAGTTTTGTTATTTACAATCTTCCGTTTCATAAGAAATATGAGTTGGAAGAGGAGTTAAATATTGTATTGGATCTGTTTATAATTGATAGTAATCAAGTTGAGTTTCCTAAAGACTATACAGATGAAATACACGATGATTATAAACAAGCTATGCTTGGGGAAAGGGAACCTAATGCTAGTCAGTTTCTCTATGTAAGACCTGTTGGGTCAGGTTCGAATACTTATATAGATATGGTTAATAAAGTAGCAGAGTTACTTAAAGTTTGATAATGTAACCTCAACTAATTAGAGACAACACGATGATCGAAAACAGTTTATTAAATACTAAGATAGGGGCTGAGCGAACAGAGCTTAGCTTCGAAACTTTACGCTCAGTCTTATTGGATTTAACCACTTCTTTAAAGAACGCAGGTGTGGAGGGTTTAATATTTGGGAGATGGTGGGATGATAAAAAGGTGTTACATCCAAGGATCGTAAGTAGTGCTAAGGTGGTAATACCTTTAAAAGAAGAGTCAGAGACAAGTATAGAAAATAATGTTGACAGGCTCGTTTCACTTATCACAGAATCCCCTGATAATTTAGGAAAGGATCCAGGTATAGCCTGTAGGGCTAACTGGTTTTTTGCAGAGTATACTCCAGCAACTAGGAATCTCAATAGACAGGGAAAGTGGTTGAATGATACTGATTACAGGGGTAACAAAAAACATCTTGTTTATTTTGATGCTGATTTAAAGGATACTATAACAAAAGAAGTGTACTCTACTATGACTTCAGGGGATAAAGAGAAATGGGTCATACATGATAGTCATGATAAGTTAGAGGCATTGATTAAAAAGACAGATCCTTTATATATATCATTTACTGGGTCGGGTTTCCATGTAGCTTACTTAGCATCTGATTTGGTGTTATCTTCAAGAGATTTTACTAAAAGTAAGAGAGCGTATGGAGATGCTTATGATTCAGTAGCCAGGGAGTTAAGGAGGATAACTGGGTTTAAGTTTGATCCCTCATGTAAATCCCTTAATAGAATAGACAGAGTTCCTTATACTTACAACCTCAAACCAAAGGTAGATGATTCTTTTTCATCTCTTTTGTATTTTAACTCTGCTGCAAAAACCTCTTTTTTACAAGCTTTAGTAGATAAGACAAATTCTTTAGAAATACAGAAGAGGGTAATTGAGAATGCAGGAAAGTCCTTAGGTATGTACAGACTTTTTCCACAATTGAAGGATAGAAATCCTCTTGTTTACAAACATATTAGGTCAGAATTGACATTCGCCAAAGTGTTTGAATACTATGATATATCTGATAAATTAGGGTACTCTGATAGCCCATACGGAAATGATTTTAAAGGTTTTATAACTTGTTATTCTCCGTTTAGGACACAAATTTTTGAAGAACATGTTACGGATAATGTAGAGCATCAGGCAAGTTTTAGATACGATGAGCATACAAAGATATTCTATGATTTCGGGGTGATACCAGGTGCGCCTGATGTCAAGCAAGGGGATGTCTTAGGATTGGCTTATGCTTTGGGGTATTACCAGACTAATGGAGTATGGCCTTTGAAGATCCCTTTGGACAAAGCTCAAGAGTTAGCTTTGACTATGTTAGGAGGTAAAACGGAAGCTGAGTTGGGGCAGGAGGTAAAAGGGTTTCTAAGGGATGAAAAAGGAAATGTTATAGCAGATCTTGATAATATAATGTTAGGAGTAGTGGCTGTTATATTAAGTAGATATGAGTTGGTGTTTAACAGAGTTCAAAATCAGTTTTTTCATAGACGTAAAGGTACCGAGGATACATTTAAGATCTTCCCTTGGGAATGTTCAGAGTTCGGTAATAAGGACAAGGCCACTATAGGTAGATTTTTGATAAATTTAGGTGGGCTTGGTAATCCAGCAAGTAGCGTATCAATAACCGCTAAACATGCTGTAGATTTTCTTGTAGATCCTGTATCAGTAAGGATTACACCGGATGGTTTACATGCATATTGGGATATGGACATTCTTAAAGAATTTACATTTCCAGTAATTGATATGGCTAAGCCAGTATTACGTTTTGAGGATGGGGTGTATTATCATATTAGAACAGGGGATGTGACTGATCAGCATGATGGTTTTGCTTATTCAGTAAAGGGAATAGAATATAAGGATATAACTGATCCAGAGAAGGGAAAAACTCCTTTATTTGATAAACTCCTGCACAGTATGATTGGTCCTGAGGAGTCCCCTGAGAGAATGGTGTTTAGGTTTATATTAGCACAAATGTGGGTACCTGCTCATGGTGATTCTAGAGCATTGATAATACGAGGGAATGGTAAGAACGGTAAATCAACTTTTATAGAAGTACTTACAAGTATAATGCCTGAAGGAGTAACGTTTGCTACATCCATAGAGACTTTGACTGGAAAAGGATCCAGTGAATCAGCGGATAGAATGGGAATGTTAGGAAAACATCTCGTAATGGTAGGGGATATGCGTACAAGAAGTCTTGATAGAGTTATTAAGAATATTATTACAGGTGACGCCGGTATGATAGCTAAACTTCTTTATAAAAATCCGGTTAATTTTAAGAATATGGCGACTTTACTTTTTATGGCGAATGATATTCCTAAGATATCCGATGATGTATCAGCTTTTTTAAGGAGATTTCTGATAATAGAGAGCAAGGTAAAGGTGAAGGATCCTATGCCTGATATGCACATTAGGATCGTAAAAGAGGAACTAGCAGGTGTGTGGAAGTATATCCTTAAGAGTATTGATTATTTTAGGGATAATCATAATTTTTATTTTCCTGAGACTGCTGATTGGGCTAAAAAGGTGATCATTCCTATGAAACAACAACTTCTTAATCAGTTTTCTACAGGTGAATTAGCCATGAGGTTACAGCCTTCTGTAGGGAAAGTGGTAAGCATTAGAAAATTGTTTAGTTATTATAATGAGTATACCCATGAGACAGGTGTCAGGAGTTCTGGACTCAAGGGTTTTGCGAGCCGAATATCTTCAATAGTGGAAGGCGATAACGATATTTATGGGGAGAATTGGAAACCATTATTTGATAAGTTAGAAATGGATGAGCATATGGTTACAGTTTATAATAATGGGCAGTTAGAGTATTTAATAAATACCGAGTTTAGTACTCCTATTCTTTCGGATGCCAATGATAATAGTATGAATATGAATTTAGATTCAGTATTACGACTAAAACATGATAATATGTCAGTTGTTTTTCAAAGTATTAAATACCCTGCATCAAAAACATCAGATACATTACTGAGGATTAAAGCTTGGAGAGATAAGCAAGTGGATAATCCTGCTAAAGGTAAGGTATCAGATATGGATAATAGCAGGGTTAATAAATTTGAAGGAGGATCTGATAACTGTAAAAAAAGAGAAAACTCTGAAAAAGTACCTGATTCTACGATAGCTCTACTGTGATACATTTCGAGCGTATCAGTATAATAAAAGAGGTATAAGAGGAAGGAGAAAGATATGATACGTCATGTTCCGCAACTTAGTTGGAAAAAAGAATCATCTTATAGTTTAACAGCAGATACCCTATACCATCTGTATAGAGGAGAGCAGGTTAAGAAGACTGCAGGGATTCTCAGTGGTATTAGAAGTTTAAAGGACGCACTCAAGGCGATCCCGAAACGGTTGACACGTCGAGCAAGCAATGTACCTGGTATTAATCAGTACGCTGATGATGTACTTCTTAATGAGGGAAAGTTTACTGACAAGCAGCTGGTGAAGCAACTTGACGATCTTATAGAAGGATCTGCTGAGTCGTTTAATAGAGGTGAGACAGAGATGCTGACTCTTCAGAATTTAGTAAGAGAACGGGACCTATTAAATAGGCCTGCTAAAGAAAAGTTAATAAGGGTTATCAAACAAATCGGTTCTGAAAATCCTCTGGCCACAGCGTTAGCTGTAGGTGCAGGGGGAGGCCTCACCACTCACGGGCTTATGAACAATAGGGAGAGATAGGGCGATGCTACCCGACCTGAATACAGAAGACACTGGTGTGGAAATACCGGAGCAAGATAATATAGGTTTTGAAAAAGAACCTGTATTTACTCCGGAGAAAGTTACACCGGTATCTACTGAAGAACCTGCCTCTGAGACTCAGCAGTCTGTGAGGGAGATTCCTATTCAGCCCTATTTTAGGTCAGAGGAGTTTACTAAGCTGAACCCTATGGCTAGGCTTACAAGGAACTTCGGTGAAATAGTAGGTAGGCAGACTAGTAAGTATACAACTGATCCTAATATAATAAAGGCTCTACTCTTAACAGAGTCAGACGCTAACCCATATGCTACATCTTCTGCAGGAGCGAAAGGATTAGGTCAGTTAACAGATATAACAGTTGAGCAGATAAAGAAGATAATGGGTGATAAATTTCCGAAAAATTTTGATTCGTATGATCCTGAGCATGCAGTAGAAGGTATGACAGTTTATTGGAATTGGATAAAGAGCCACCCAGGGGTAAGACGTGCAGTTAAAAGTTACAAAGGTGATCCTAACGATATTTATCTGGCTGCGTACAATGCAGGGCCTGGTGTTGTGTCCAAAAATAATGGGTTACCCGAAGGTTATGCAGAGACAGATACACATAGAAACAGATTCTATAATTATTATAATAAGTTGAAAAAAACCGGAGGTGTTGTTATGGAACATAGATTGGATAAAATAACAGAGGTTATGTTAGGGATTAAGAAAAAGGCTATATCACAGGATATATACAATGATCCTGCTATTATGAGTGATATTGGTGCGGCTAGAGCTGCCCCAAGGGGCATAGCTACTGGATCAATAGGAATTGATGCAGGAGGCACAGGGACACAGCCTCCGGGACAGGTTTTTCCCCAAGATTTCGCCCCTGAGAGGACAGGATCTAGTTCAAACGGATTCGGAGATATGAGTGGGGTTGGTATGTTGCTGGCAGCGGGACTTGTGGGTGGATTGCTACACCATGGTGGTGGAAAAGTCCGTAAGAGTCTTGGTAAGATGCATCCTATTAGAAGAATGACTAAGTCACTTGACTTATTTAAACCTTTTAAAGATTATGAAGCTAAAGTTATGCAGAAAGCATTTAAGAATCCGAAGGAGCAGGCGAATGCTTTAGCGGAAGTTATAAAGGTAGCAGAGACTGAAACAAATTATTTAAGACCGGAGGTGTTGACTATGCTTAAAGCTCAACATCAGAATTTAGTTGGTGCTGCCCCCACTAGTATGTTCAGTAAGTATAAGAATTGGCTTCCGGAGACTCCTAGCCAGGCACTTATGCAGATAGGAGGAGTAGGTTTAGCTGCTAAAGCTCCTGATATTGTAAGTAATATATTCGGTGGTGAAAAGAGAAAAGGTATAACTATAAGTTAAAGGGAGTGCAATATGTTTCAGTTAACTGAACTGTTATATAATATTAGAAAAGAAGCGGCGGGTATTCCTTTTTGGAAGGCATTGAGAAGTTCTGGAAAGGGTTCCGCGGGTGTTTTTAAGCTATTAGGGGATAGTAAGGCTTTAAAAAAGTTTTTCAATCCTAGTACCGCTAATCAATTTGAAAAATCTTTAGTAAAGAACCCTAATGCTTTAGTAAATTTTAGTGGTAAGAATTATAGGTTAGCAGAGGTTAATGACTTTCTTAAAGCAGGTGGAAAGGGGAATCAGAATATTTTTTCTAAGTTAACTCCTGTGGGGGATGATGCAGTTGCAATAGCACAGAAGGAAGTACAGAAGGATGTACAATCAGTTGGTAAGGAATTACAATCAGCGGGTACGACAGCATCTGGGACAGCTACAGATCTAGGACTTAATCCTAAACAGACCAAATTAGAGTTTAATCCAAAGGCTAAGATTTCTCCAGAAGAACTCAAAGCTACACAGGACAGGACAAATTTATTAAATAAGAAACCAGAAAATTTTAGAACTAACGCTGAGAAGAATAAGGTTCCAGAAGTAAAAAAAGATCTTGTTCCAGAAGTAAAAAAAGATTTGGTTCCAGAAAAGGGTGTTGTCGATAAGACGGCTCCGGAAGTAAAAACGGATTTGGGTTCGGACGGGACTGCAGCAGGTAAGACGGTTAGCGATGTATACGAACCAGGTAAGACGGTTAGCGATGTACACGAACCAGGAAAGATAGGAACTAATTGGACGGATAGATTTATGCAGCAATGGGAAAAAGACCCTTTGCAGACAGCCGCTTTGACAGGGGGAGGTCTTTACGCAGGTAATAAAGTAGTTAATTCACTTTTTGATTAAAGGAGATATAAGATGGGTAAAATGATAATATTGGATCTCAGAGGAGATCGTCATGGAATGGGACTTCGTAAGATGATGGATGATGGGGCGTTTCCCGATAGTTTAAAAGATGCGCTGCAGGATGTAATGCCGGATGTGTTTCCTTTTGAAGATACTGAGAATACTCGGGACATATGCCCAGGGTTAGGTTTTCCAGTGCAAGATCCAATTCATGCTATTATAAACCATCTGTATGCAACTGCACAGCGTCCTATGATGCAAGCAGAAGATCTGGATAAAGTTAGAGCGGAAGCTACTAATGTTATGGATGCTGATGGTGATTTTGATGAAGATATGAAGAAGACCGTATTGCAAGGTAGTAAAAAGGTTTATAATCGTACACTTGCTAATGGTACTGAAATAAAAGTTGAGGTAACTACTCCTATGGAAAAAGAGGCCGCAGCTGATCCGTTAAGGGCTCTACAGAGGTTTAGAAAGAAAAAGACAGCATCAGCCTTAGGAAAGAAAACAGCGGGCTTGAAATTTGATATTGACAAGTTTCTTAATAAGGTGGCTAATCTTAGAGCAGGTTCACCACAGTTAAAAGATGCTATGCAAAAGGTGTCTGATAATGTTAGGAAAACAGGATTAGTAGTTTTGAATGTAGAAGACTGTAAAAGTAACCATGAACTCAATGAATGTATTTCTAAGGTAGCAAAGCTTACTGGTAAAAAACCAGGGGAAGTTATTGAGGAAGGTGTAGCGGATGATGAATCTGGGAACAAAACCATGTTCCACGGAGAGCTTATTGATACTAGAAAGTTAACAAAGAAGCCTTTTGACAGTTATGCGAACGCCAAGAAGGCAGTTGGTAAGCAGGTAGCTGAGCTTGTATGCTCCAAAGCAACAGGGAACGTAGATCTAACTAAGTTAAAAGATTTAGAGGATTTTGCAGAGAGTGATTCGTTAATGTCTAAACTTGCCGATCGTATCGTTAACGTTTTGAGGTGGAAGGAGTAGTAATGATCAAACCAGAGGAACTTTCTAAGGACATACCGGTAACACTTCTGTATAAATGGCTCAGTAAGCAGGCTAAGGGGAGCTTAACTGACTCAATAGCAGCTTTGGCATACCTTAGTAACACTGCTTCAGATATTCTTAGAGAGAAAGCAGTTGCAGCTGTTGCCATACATAATAACAGAACCTCTTTATGGGATTTACACGGGATCTTAAACACATGTATGATAATGAACTCCGTACCAGCATCAGTTGACTATGTAGCTTCTGTGGATCCCTCTTTTATAGCATATGCAGTGTGGGAGTTAACCGAGGATGACCCTGAGTTAGTAGTTGGGCCAGTGGCCATGAAAGCATTGGAGTCCGCTGTTGATGGAGCTGGGTACGTGTACCCTCCTGATGAACTAGCTGTTATGGAAGATTATTTTTTAGTGAAGTACCCGAGAGCTGTTATAGTTAAAAACATTTATACTAAATGTAGAAAAGCAGAGAGTGTAGAAGGTAGTTTAGCTTTATTAGAAGAAGAAACCTCTTCTATGCAGGAATCTAAAAGACTATTCTACGGTTATCATGTAAGTAGACTTTTAGCAGCTGATAATTACGTTGGTAAAATGAAGAAGGTTTATAATGATTGGACTGAGAGATTTAATAAAGAGGGTGTCTTATGACTGAATCACAAACATTAGTAAGCAGATATGATATTAAGAAAATAGCTAGTCCCATTCTTAGTTATTACCAAGAGATTGTTCCAAGAGACCCACATGATAGAATTAAGTTTATTAATGCGATAATTCTAAATACTCCATTTTTAGTAGGGTTAGCCAAGAGACATGCTGCTCTTTTAAGTGGGCAAGTTAATTACTCAGCATTGCAGGCAGAGTTTGAGGAGGAGGGTTTTACTAGTGTTATACAGAAAAAGTTAGAAAATGTATTGGAGTCAGAGTATCTTAATTATTGTGAGATACAGAATGATATATTTTTTAATCTTTATTATTATCCTGAGGTTGTCACAACCGTACTTCCTATGTATGAATATTGGGTAGTTTGTACTAATAAAAAAACTTGTGGTCGTAAGATATTGCTTTCTGAACCTGTAAATAAGCATTTTGAGTATATTTTAGAAGTGCCTGTTTATAGTGCTGTCAGACAAGATGCCACAAAGAATGTATTCAGAATGTCAGGGAAATGTCCGTATTGTGGTCATGTTTTGCGTAAGATAAAAGTTAAGTACACTGAAAAGAAAGCTTCAAAGAATATGCCCAATATATTTGTTAAGATATGGAACCCATATTACACAAGCGTTGAAAAAGGATCTTACACAGGTAGAACATCGGCTTATATAGATCCATCAAGGTTTAGAGAATGCTACCCTTCTAGGTATGCCAATGGGTCCAAGTACACATTTTCAGATTTGGATAATATAGACCCCAATCTCCTGTATTGTCATATGGTGGATATG
>Ga0307928_10004783_pt1 | contig 10243 bp, 11 predicted proteins | sample AceLakmetagen232_FD_201815 | JGI IMG/M metagenome (GOLD analysis project Ga0307928, IMG submission 201815) | Saline water microbial communities from Ace Lake, Antarctica - #232 | ecosystem: Environmental > Aquatic > Non-marine Saline and Alkaline > Saline | place: Antarctica: Ace Lake...
CCACGAAATGCATATATACTGTTATGAGAAATAATACCATTAGTAATCATATTACCCGCTTCAGCTATTTCAACATTATATACTGTACTTTTTTTATTTTCTTCTATACTTATAATTTTATCTAAAACAATCTTTCCTTTTTTTATTACAGGGATACTCATTCCAGTAGTTAATTGAATAGCAGGTATTACATTAAGAAATATTGATTGTCCTCCAATTCCATATTTAGGAATTCTAAACCTCTCAAAAATAATACTTGCATTCTCCTTTTCTTTAAGTTCTTCTGCAAAATTTTTAGCATCTATATAATTATTAAAATATTTACGTACTCTTTTTCCTAAATTTTCATAAGTAATAGCTATATGATAATCTTTGCTTCTTGCATCTAATTGATTAAATGTTAAATTTATAGTTAATCTTTTAATATTATTACGTTCAGTCCCTTGTGGAACAAAATTAGGAAAATCAAAGGAAAAACCTTTAGCCTCAAGTAAATACCAACCATTACTACCAAACTTTTTGAATAATTTTTTATGACCTTTTTCATTTAATCTAAGGTCTCTTCCCTTAAGACGGAATACTGTTTTAGGTATTTTATATTTTAAAGAAAGATAAGTTTCAGTAAAAGATGCAGAAGCTTCATCTTTGCATTTTTTAATTATCCATAGTCTATCAGGACTTTCGGAATTTGTTCTTGTACTTATATTATTTTTAGAACCTCCGCTTAATATTCCTATTCTAAATCCTAAATCCACTCTATACATCATATAGACATACCAACTAATATGATCAAAGTTAGGTTGGGTAGCAAAACATTTATGTTCAGGAGTAACCACTAATTTTTTATTTGATTTTGTAGTTATTGTTAAAGTTTTACTTTTCTTTTGTTTCCTTATATTAGTTACTTTTTTATATTTAAGATCACCTCTAAAACTACATTTTACTTTATCTCCAATTTTAAGCTGAAATACTTTTTTCTTCCCTTTTTTAGTAATAACTTTAGAATTTTTATCCCAACATTGAAAAAAATCTCCAACAACCATTATATTGTTATGTTCCGATGAAAGATACTTAATTATTATAGATTGTAAATTATTGGTATCTTGGAATTCATCCACCATTATATATTTATACTTTAAGCTAAGTGCTTTACGTATTTTAGGATTCTTTTTAAGTAAAAGTTTTAATTTTACTAATAAATCATCATAATCCATTAAAGCTTTTATTTTTTTATATTTATTATATTCCTTTCTTAAATTATCTATCTTAGCAATATATCTTTTCATTCTTGGGTATTCATCTTCAACAACATTTCTAATAGTATCAGAAGTATTGATTGCTTTAGATATTATTTTGGATAAAGTTCCCTTCCTTGGAAAATACCTATCATTAAAATAACCTAAAGAATCTGTTACTAATTTTATTAAATCTTGGGAGTCCGATTGATCTATTATATTAAAATTTCTTGGATAACCTATAGCTTTATGATATTTTTTTAATGTAAAAAAAGCAAAAGAATGAAAAGTACCTCCGGCTACATCTCTACAACGATGGTCTAATAAAGCAGTTGCTCTGTTTATCATTTCCATAGCAGCTTTTCTGGTAAAAGTAAGAAGTAAAATAGATGAAGGATCTACCTTTTTATTATGAATAAGATACGCTACCCTATAAATAAGTATCCTCGTTTTTCCAGATCCAGCAGAAGATATTACTAAATAAGGTCCTTCTGTAGAAGTAACTGCTTGATACTGTTTTTTGTTTAATACTTTATTAAATTTAATTTTACTCATTTTTATCCCCTATCATAAACTAAATATAATTTTAATCTATCAGAAACAGAAGCAAAACAAATTAATATTTCAATTTCTTTTTTACTTACTCTAATTATATCCATACTTTCTATTTCATTTATTATAAAAAATGTTTCAGATTTATCCAAATACTTACTACCTATTGTATATCCTTTAGATTTTTTGAAGTTAAATTCGATAGAATCCTTTTTATTTAATCGGAACTTCAACTTGTGTTTCTGTTTTGTAAAATTATCCTTCTTGAAGAAAGAGTTGTCCTGGTGATATAAAGTAAGTTTTTCTCTTTTTAGAAACAGGTTTAATAAGTAAACAGGAATATATCCATTTGATGTTTTAGTCAGTATTAATTCATAAGTTTTTTTCTTCAAGTTAATCCACCTCCTTTTAAAATAATTTGATTTGTTCTATTGCCTTTATATCTAAACGTTTTATTTCTTTTTTAATTCGTTTCTTGGACAAAATACAGTATTTCTTTTTTTCATCTATAATAATAAATTTTCTACCTGTCCTTATACAAGCTAATGCAGTAGTTCCTGATCCTCCGAATGGGTCTAATACTATACCACCTTTTGGGGTAGCTGTCAATTTGCAAAGATATTTCATAAATTTAATAGGTTTAACAGTTGGATGAAAATTTCTTGCTTTTTTAAGTCCTCTATTTCTTGGATTATCTCCTTCAGGTTTTCCTTTTTTTCTGGTAGTATCTCTTTGTCTACCTTTAATTTCCTCTAATCCTGCATTACGTTCTGAAGTAGAAGGTTTAGAACAGTAGAAAAAACGAGAAGCTCCTCCTGAATCGCCTTTTGGGATTGCAAATGGTTTTCTTCTTTGTTCGTTTATAGGTGAGAAAGGAATCCCTCTTGTTCTTGTTGTCCCCCCGCCATGTGAATGCAACACTCCACTTTGTTCATCTAATATTTTAATAGGACAATCTGGATGACAGTTCCAATCTTCTACTGTTTCATTTCCTTCTTTATCTGCTAATAAATTACCTTCATCTCTTTTCCTATTTTTTAATCCTAATTTAAAACTTCCTTCATTTGTAGGGTCAATATAATGAGCATTACTCTTTATTTTCTTAGTACCTAATAACTCACAATCAGGATGATGAGATAATATTACATTAGATGGCCAGCGGCCCTTCTGATCTGGTTTGTCTGGGCGACCCTCGATTTTAAATCCGTACCCTACACCTCCCATTTTTGCATTTTTACGTCCGCCCATATTAGGTATTTCTCCATTATAACTAATCCTCCCACCATCTATATTTAATCCAGCTACACCATACTTCAAAGCATTTTCTGCAAAATTTCCTTTAATAGGTTTCATTGCAAGAATCCATTCTTCTGCTGCTGGTTTTAAAGCAGTTCCCCATCCATCCCAAAGTTTTGCTTCTTTAGTTGCAGGTTCTGTTTTTTGAAATACATTACCTTCCTCATTATAATTTTTAGGTCTAAATCCTTGTTCTAAATTTACTTTATTTACATTAGCCATTCCACCAGATTTATTTTTTATTTCTTTTATTACTTTTCTTTTCTTACCTTTCTTTTTATCTATTGCTTTACTTATATCTTTACTCTTAGGAAATCCAGTTCCAAATATATGATAAATTTTATCTTTAATTAAAAATCCTGCATCTTCTATTGCAGTAGCAGTCCAGTGAGAAGTTCTTGGAATAGACCAAACTAAAATAATACCACCAGGTTTAATTACTCGTTTACATTGTTTCATTATTTTAGTCATCCATTTTATCCACTTATCTCTACCACCTCTATCTTTATCCCAATCTTTACCCATAAAACCTATACCAGCAGGAGGATCAGTAATAATAGTATCAACACTATTACTTTTAATCTTCTTCATTATTTTTAAGCAATCACCTTTATAAACTTTTCCGTATTTAGTTTTATAAAATAAATAATCTTTAAGTTTGATCATTAGAATCCTCTAATTTATCTTTATATACCTCTAATAAATATTTTGGTACTCCTTCAGCAATTGTCATTATTTTATCAAAAAGTATAATGCAATCTCCATTTTTATCAAATGGATCTAAATAAGAAGTTAAATTTTCTTTAGTTATTGTACGAGGTATTTTAGTATTACCTATATAAGGAATATCTATTAAATAAATATTTGAAAGATAGGCAGGAAAATTGATAGAATCATTAGTATCCCCCATCAAACATAGTAGCTATTACCAATTCACCACTACATAATTTAGCTATTACAATATCCATTTTAATTCTCCTTTTATTACCTTCACGTTACAAATACCTCTTAAGTAACTTTATCACAATGTCTGCAAATTGTTCCAGATTCATAATAAAAGCAATCCTTTGTATTTGCACCAACAAAGGCTATAAACATATTTTTCTCACAACTTAAATTTCCATTATAATTGACACAGGTTGGACAAATCCATCCATCAATAGTTGGAGTTTGTTTAATTAATGCTGTTTCAATATTTATTTCATAAAAATTTCCTGTTGTTTGCATTTATCCCTCCTTTTTATCCCCACGTTACATCTACATTAATTATATCTAATCCTACTTCTTCTAACTGTTCTAAAATTAATTCTTCAAGTTCTTCATGAAATCTTGCTGTCCTAATAGTCAAAGTAACATTGTATTCTTTTTCCTCTAATGATCCTGCCATTTTATTATCCTCCTTTATTTTTAATTTTCTTCAATTTCTTTTCAAAATATTCTTCTGCTAATTTTGGAATATCTATATTTTTATGATGACTACAAAGAGCACAAATTGGTCCTGTAAAAAAACGGGGAAAAATCTCATCTCCAAGAGGATAAAATTTATTAGTAGAAGGATTATAAGCTTGACAACCTTTACAATCTTTATAACCATATGTACAAATTTGCTCTCTAAGTAAAGTAAAATATAGATCATCCTCCTGATGATTTATAGATTTTTTAAATACCTTCCATGTAAGTAAAGTTTTAATCTTTTTTAATACTTCTTTATATGTCATTTTATTATCCTCTCTTATTTCTTTTTTTATCCTCTTTAACAGCCCATTTTTGAAGTTCTTTAGCATGTTTTTTAGTTCCATCAAATTTAGTAAGTGCTCCAAAATCAAAACCTATTTCTGTATCAATCTCAAAATTTACTTCTAAGTTCATATTAAAATATTTTTTTAAATGTTTAGATAATTTAGTAGTAAAGAATTTTGAATGTACCATTAAAAATTTATATAAGTCTTTTACAGGAATTTCAAATTCTACACTATCATGTATTAAATTAATAATAGCCCACATAAGTTCATCAGTTGTTTGATACTTTGCTTTTCCTATTTTAAATATATACTTCATAAATAAATAACCAGCTATTAAAGAGAAATCGCTTGACATTCCTTGAATAGGGGAATTCATTCCAAGTCTATCCATTTTACTATGAACAGATTTAAAATTTAATGGAAATAAATATCCCCACAATCTACGTCTTCTTCCTGTATAACCAGTGACAGATAATTCTTCTCTTGCTTTTATTACTATCATTTTTAACCAAGCGGCAGCCTCTACTAATTTATCAAAAATCTTCTTTTTTAGTTTGATTGCTTTTTTCATAGAAATGCCTAATCTAACACCAGTTGCTTTATCGGACATTCCATATATAGTTCCAAAAATTAAACCTTTATTATCTTGTCTTTGTTTCTTTGTCACTTTTTCAATAGGAACATCAAAAAAGATAGAAGCATTTTGAATATGAACATCTGTCTTTAATTTAAGTTCCTCTGGAGTTAATATAGTAGGATCTTTTTTATAAGCTTCTTTTACTTTATGTACTGTATTAAAAGTCTTTTTAAGAGATTTATCTTTAGATACAATTTGTAACCCTCTAACTTCATGAACACTATAATCTACCTTAATTAATATTCTTCCAAGTTTAGAAGCAAAGATTTTTAAGATAACATCTGCTCTATCTCCATGTGAAACTCTTTGTTGAAGATTCGGATCTACAGCTTTTAATCTTCCTGTTACAGTACGAGTTTTATATCTTGATCTCACTCTATAATCAGTAAAAAAATCAACATACTTTTTTGCCTTAGACATTTTTTTATTTAAATTTTTTACAAATAAAGAATATAAACCCGCTATTCTATCATATTCAGTATACATCTTAACTTCTTTAACGCTTTTATATTTTTCTTTAAACTCTTTATCTATTTTACCTCCCCTTTTACCTTCAGCTAAAGGCTTCAATTTAAGATGATCAAAAAATAACATTTCTTTATGTATTCTTTTAGATAAATCAAATAAAGAAGGGTTTCCAAATAAAGAAACAGTAGTACCTATTTGTTCCTTTAATAATTTTTTATTTACTTTCCTTACTGATTTTGTTTTATTAAATTCTTGATTAATTTTTTCTAAATCTTTTAACAAAACAGACGTTCTTTTACTATCAAGTTTTCTAAGTTCCTGTATATTAATAGGCATACCACAATGTTCTATATAAGTAATTAAACAGACAATTTTATGTCCTAAATATTTCATAGTTCTTTTATATATCTTTTTATAACCTTGTATTTCTGCTTCTTTAAGTTGGACTTTAAATAAATTGTATGTACAAACTGCATCGGCAGATGCATAGTCTACCCATTCTTTTAAAGGTCGATCTTTCATAGTAGATCTATTATCTTTATCCATATCCTCTCTTTCTTGATAAAGAGTAAATCCGTGTTGGTAAGATTGTGTTCCTAAAGAATAAGGTTGTATACCTACTTCTAATCTGGTTAAATTTTCTTCTAATAAATAAGCTCCAAATTGAGCATCATATACAGGAGCATTAGGTATTAATATTTTTAATTCTCTAAAAAATTGGTGAAGATCATAAGGTGCATTCCAATATATGTAACCTGTTATTTTACTTTTTTTATTAGTAAAAAAATCTTTTAACATTTTCTTTATTTTTTGTATTTGAACTGGAGAAAATGGAGAGTCATAATGAGATAAAGGAATAACATAACCTGTTATTCCATCATTACATAATTGAACAGATAATATATTATTCTCATAAACACGATTCAAATTTTCATCTTCAGTATCTATTGCTACCTTTTTTTTAACTTTACTTAATTTATCTAAAGTTTTTTCTACTTGTTTTACAGAAGTTAATAATTTAGTTTTAAAAGTATTAGGTATCTTTAAATCTATTCCCTTAGTTGCATATAAAACAGCTTTTTCTATATCTGTAAATAGTAATCCAATTAAACATTTATCTTTAGCCCTAAGAAAAAAGGACGGATGAGAAGTTCCTATTACTTTGTATTTATTTTTGTCTAAAACAATATCTCTTATACAACTTCGTTCTTTAAAAATAGAAAACCTGCTATGCAAACTCATTAAATAAGCATAAGGAACTTTACCTACAGCTACTATAATTTTAGGATTAACCCTTTCGAGTTCTTGTTCTAAATAAACTCCACAAGTTTGTATCTCAGTATCAGTAGGTGCTCGATTTTTTCCTTGTTTAGTAGGTCTTCCTCTAACTACATTACTAAATCCGTATGAAAAATTATATTTCTTTAAAAGAAAGTTAATAATACGTCTTAGTACTATTCCACTTATTCCTATGAAAAGTCTTTTATTTTCATGTTCACTTTTACCTAAAGCTTCTCCTACAAATAGAATATCTACAAAATGTTTACTTTTATTTTTAGGATTTATATAGTACTCCGAAGGAGCATTAACACAATCTTTTCCTAAAGGACAATTACTTTGGTCCAAGCACTTTATTCTCCGTCTTTCAAGCTGTAATTTTTTCATTAATTACCCCTTTAAATAAATCGTTTATATTGAATGAAAGGAAATCACATTATGAATAAATTCATCAAGTTTTTTGGTTTAAGATTATCAACTTCAGAATGGATAAAGTTAATTGGAGTTAAAGTAAATAACATTGCTCAACTTAAAAAAGCATTTTCAAGATTATCTAAACGAAATAGAATTAGATTCAAAATTAGCCTACGTAAGGCTAAACGAAAAAATACAATCATAATATGTATAGACCCTGGAAAGCTCAATTATGGGTTTTCTATAATGGATACTTATGGAAAAGTATTTAAGTATGGAATGATATCCAATACTATTACTATATTAAAAGGTAGAAGATTCTCAAAACAAAAAGATGCCTTTTTAAATGAAATTAAAAAAACGTTTAACACTAATAAATATACAATCTTAATTATTGAAAGGTTTATGAACAGAGGTATGTTAAAAGGGAACACAGGAGAATGCACCTTAATTATGATAGGTTTATTAATTGGAAGTATTAAAGGGCGTACTATTCTGTTTACAGCAGCCCAATGGAAAAACTTCTTTAGGAAAGAAGAAATAATTTTTGATAACAAAAATATTTCAGACCATATTAGAGATTCTATTTCTATGGGACTATACTTTTTGGTTAAAGAACGTTATATTAAATTAAGTAAAGCAAAGAAAATAATTTCTGAGTTGAATGAAAAACATCGTAGGTCTACTATTTAATATAAAAGGAGAAGATACTTAATGTCAAAAAAATATAAAAAACCTAAATGTAAGTTTGTAAAAATATGCGAATCTTTATATGGTAAAGGGTATCAAAATTATTGTATCCTTTTAAACCCTAAAAAACCAGAATGTAAACTTATACAAGATGTAAAAAAAGGAAATGTAACAAAGTTTGTAATATCTTTATTACAAAAAGAATCTGGAAATAAATCTTTAAATGATTTTATTGATCTAAGTAGATTTACGAAAAAAGTAACTTGTCCAAGAAGTATAGATGGGAAAATAAAACTTACTTCCCGCTGTTCTATAATCGATTGCCCTTTTTATTCTGAGAAGGTGGTCTTTAATTGTATATTAATTCATTCTAATATCTTCTTTCCGAATTACAAAAATATTCCAGTTAATATACTTGAAGTAGGTTTAGCTATAGATAGAGACAAACTTCAAAAAATGATAAACATTGGAATATATTTATCGAGAATGATTATTTTACTTGTTAAATATCAGTCTGAAATTGGAGAAAATATTCCTATTAAACTTTTATTTATTAAAAATAGATCTTTACAAATTTGTCCTATATGTCAAGGTGTTTTTGATACTAAACTTTCTAATGAATGTTCTTGTATTGACAATAATAAACTTAGAAAAAGGAGGAGAAAATTTGTTAAAAACTGGAGAGCCTTACTTAAATTAAACTATCAAGAGAATAAAAAATTAATCAAAGATGAATTATTTAATGTTAATGATTCTACGTCTTTTATAAAAGCTCATTTACATATTATACAATTTCAAGGTTTAAAATTTAATAGTGTTCCTTTTGGATATTTATTTAACAGTTATCATATTCTATTCAAAGAAAATAAAACAAAGATAGCAGAGTCTTTTGGTTTGTCAAGGGACAGATATAATATTGGAGTTAAACTTTTCTTGTTAGATAAGGAGGATAAAAAAGATGGAAAATAATTTAAATGATGTTTCTGAAAGAAAAAGTCAAAGGTTGTATTCAGGTTCTATATTAAAAATTATTAAAACTCATATTAGTAAAGATACAGATTATGCTGGAGGAGTTCCTTTAAATAATTTTTATGAATGTGAAAAACTTGAAATTCCAGCTTGGAAAGGAGTACTAATTAGATTATCAGATAAAATCAGTAGATATAAAAATGTTAAACTTAATACTCCTGAAGTAGATGAATCATTAAAAGATACTTTGTTGGATGTTTCAGTATATTCATTAATAACAATTTTATTAACAAAGTATTATGACCAAAGTCTTCCTTCTTTAGCAGGAGAAAGAAAAGATTTTATAGGACTTACTGGAGAATTGTTAGAACATCTAATAGAGTATCCAAGTTTAAAACTTGAAGATTCTTGGGATAGAATACTTGATTTATATAAAACTTATATTGAGATAATACAAGAGGGTAATGAAATATATAAAGTTTCTTTGTATGATAAATTTAAAGATCCTTTACTAACATTAGCAGCGAGTGCTATTGCTACAACTTTTATTAAGGAGCAATAAATGGATTTTGAAAAGTTTGTTGACGAAATAAAATCTAAGGTTCTTTTAAAAAGTACTTTAGAAGAAAATGATATTGTTATTGTACTTGTTCCAGATATAGTTTTATTTGGAGTAGTAACTAAAATAGAAAGAGATATGTCTAAAAAAATAGATTGGTGGCATGTCTCTTTTACTACTTTAACAGTACCTATGAAACAATATAAATGGATTATGAGGACAGAACAAATGACAGGTGAAGAATCATTCACTATGGATGATGTATTCAGATTTTTTTGTGCTGTTGATATACCTGAAGAAGCAAATGAAGAACTAAAGGAATTATCTAAAGTAACAAAGACAAAATTAACATTGGTTAGAAAAGAGGATAAATAATGGGAGAATTAATACAATTAGATAAAAC
>Ga0307928_10004788_pt1 | contig 10236 bp, 3 predicted proteins | sample AceLakmetagen232_FD_201815 | JGI IMG/M metagenome (GOLD analysis project Ga0307928, IMG submission 201815) | Saline water microbial communities from Ace Lake, Antarctica - #232 | ecosystem: Environmental > Aquatic > Non-marine Saline and Alkaline > Saline | place: Antarctica: Ace Lake...
AAAAGATTGTTCCTTAGATTTAACAACTGTTGATGATATATTTGATAAATTTGATACATGGTACATTGCTAATACACCTACTGTTGATATAATTATTAATACATCTGGAGGAACTAACTCTCCACCAACTGATGGAAGTTCAAATACAAATCTAGTTAATATTTTAGATATATTTGATGGAACTGCTTATGATGCATCAATAACTATAAATTATGTTTAAATAATAATATTAAAAATAAGTTCATTAATTTACTATATTAATATGCCTATTTAATTAATTAAAGATATATAAAATAAAATAAATAAAGCATGTCACAAATAACACCTTTTGTAAAAAGAATGAGAACTCAAGGTGGAACTTTATACACATTTAGTTCTGCAGTTGAAGATATTGGATTAAATATTAATGAACGAAATAATATTGTTAAAATGTCTAATTTCGCTCTACTTGATATTCCAGAAATTACAAATCCAACAAGTTTAGAACAAAATACTTTTAATCCTTTTGCTATTACTGGAGCATTAAAAAACTTTGGAAATTCTAGTAGTATTAAAGATGGAAGAATTGTTATTGCAGAAAGTTTTCAAAATTATGTATTAAATCTTGAAACTGCATTATTAGGTCAAGATGATTATAATCCTGCATTATTAAAAACAGTTACAGAAAGAGCTTTTTGGAAATGGTTAAAAGAAACCGGGGCAATTCGTTGGACAAAAGATATTTCAAATCCAAATTATTGGATTGAAGAAGTTGATGTAGATGGTTCAGTTGGATATAATTCAGTTGTAAAATATGTTGGTGAAATTAGTGCCGGATCTATTAGAACTGATACATTTGGAACTTATAATGAAACATATGTTTTAGTTCCAACTTCTCATGGACAAACACAAGTTTATTTTAAACAAATTTATGATAATAATTATCAAGCAAGTATGCAAATGGGTTATACTATTGATAATGAAAAATATGGAGATAGAATTATTGGAAGAGAAACATTTACAAAACCTCATCCGGATGGTTTAAGTATGTTAGCAGATTGGGATGTAATTGATTCATCCACTGAAATTGTAACTTCTGAATTAGGTACATATACACTATGGGTAGATGCAAGTGGTACTGAAGAAAAAGGAACTTGGTATACAGCTCAAGGAACTGCAAAACCTACAGATGAAAGTTGGTATTTTACTGATGTTTCTACAGTAATATTAGATCCATCAACATATAATTATAACATAAGATATGATAATGGTGGTGACGAAATCAAATTTCAACGATCTAATGTTGATGCTCTTGAAATTGAATATAATTTAGATAATCTTAAAAGTATTTGGGGAGATTCTACTCTTACTTTTGATAAAATGGCTATTGATGATGCTGTTGATGATTATTTTGAATTTAATGCAGTTTTAATTTATTATACAGTTTATAATAAAACACTAGATCAAATATTAGCAACTAATTTATTAGGAATTTTATTTTTAGAAGCGCCTAGTAATAATACCGCCGGATTCCCAGACATGGAAATTGAAATCCCGGGAATTCAAAAATATCAAAGTAGTGTTACAGGATTTGGTTCATCTTATTCATTCAGAATTAATATTAAATCTGATAATATGATAGATGATACTCAAGCTACTATATTTGATGAATCAACTTCATCTCAAGCAGCACTTGATAATTGGGTTTCTGTATTTGCTAATTTAGAAAAATCATTAAGTATTTTAAATGCTCATTCAGGTACTATTAATTATATTACAGACCAATATACAAATATTTCAGATATTCAATCACAACAAGGAAATACAATATCGGATTTACAACATCAAATTAATGATATTGATAATGATTTTAGTAATGGTACACCAGGTGCTATAGCAATGTATGCTGATACAGATGATCCTTTAGTTGATTCATCTATTTTTATGAATACTACTACTAATAGAATTGGTGTATTTAATAATGATCCATCTTACGGATTTCAAATAGATGCTAGTATTACTAAAGTTAAAGAACTTATAATTGAACATGATATAAAAGATACTAGTGGAAATATTCTTTTAGGATATGATAGTCAACTTCAAATGAAAGATTGGGGATTTACAGCAGATAATAGTTGTTTAAATTTAAATTATTTAGGTAATAGAATATTTACATTTTATTCAGATGGTAGTATAGTAACATAATTTTAAAATAAAAAATAAAAATGGGAGATAAATCAAATTCATTCACTGAAACTGTTAATCGTTTAGTTGATCAAGCAAATATAGCATTAGAATTTTCATCTAAAACCAGTAAAAGTTTAACTACTGAAGAAGATACAGTAAATATGTATATAGAAGATTATGATTTAGTTACAGGTGATCCTTCTTTAGTTACATATGCTATACCATCATATAATACAGTAATTAATAAATTAAATACAGCAATTAGAACAATAGATACATTTGTAAGTGGAACTGGTAAAATATTATTAAGAGATGGAACTTATAGAGAAATTACAACTTCTTTAATACCTGTTTCTCCTATTCAAATTACAGATATAACTATACCTACTCAATTTAAGCCCAAAAATAATTGGTTTTTTGAATCATTAATGTTTCCACAATTAACAGTTTCATTTAATCTTAAAGATAAAATTGATGATCGATCAGATAGAATAGTAGTAAAAAGAATAATTTTTGATAATTTTGATGATACAGAAACTCAATGGTTTTTAGATAATATTGTAGGTGAAGAAAAAACCTATTATGAAACAGTTACTTATTTAAATGAAAATAATAAAAAATATTGGGCTGATGATGAAGTTCACGAACTTCCATTATCTACTGAACCATATTCCGGATATTTTTTAATTATTGATAAAAGATTGTTGAGTGGAAAAGAATGGTATTTATTAGATACTCTAAATTATGGAATTCCATCAGATACACCTGTTGTAAAAAATCTTGAATTAGCAAAAGGAAATTTTTTACGTTATAATAATTCTATTTATAAAATTGAAGATATTGAAGTATCTGAAAAAAGAGTTCAATTAACTGCAATGGTTGGATTATCTCACCCGGCAGTTAGTAATAGTTTTGAAATTTATAGCGCTCCATTTTCTACAAAAATATCAAATATACCTATCGGATATGATGAATGTGATATTGTATTTTTAAAAGGAATAAATGATGATTATAATATATTAGCTGATGATTGGAGTTTAGGAATTCCATTTTATACTAATAATTTAATATTAGAAAATAATGTTATAACTTTAGATGATTATTATAATAATTATGTTTCTGATTTTGGAAAACGAATGGAGGGAGATGCCAAAGAAAAATTTATTCCAGCGTATTTTGGTGTTGCTCCAAATACACCAGTATTAGTACTTGCCGGTTTTCAAGTTAAACAAATTAATACTCAAGTAAATGCTGCTGTAGATACGGAGGAAGTTAAAGATACGCAAACTCAAATTGAAAGTACGAAAACGCTTATAAATTCTCTTAAAAATACAATTGCACAACAAAAAGCTGAATTAGTTACTATAACTAATGTTGCATTAAGAAATGATTTAAATTCTAAAATTAATATAAATATTAATAATCTTTCTAAAAGAAGTATTGAATATCAATCACTTGTTGCAACCTTATCATCATTAGCATATGAAAGTAATATAGTTAATAATACTCCAAAATATAGAATAAGAGGATTTTTTGAAATTCCAGCAGCGATTGCTAGAAATACAAGTGAAGCACCTCAAGAAATTATTCAATTTGAAATTGCTTATCGTTATATAAAATTAGATAATACAGGAGTTAATTTAGAATCATTTTCTAACACTAATCCTGACACGGGTTTAATAAATACAGGAGTATTTAGTGATTGGACTTTAACAACATCATTAATAAAAGAAAAAGTTTATGATTCTTCATTAAATAGATATACTTGGGTTCAACCTAATATTGCAGATGGGGGTGTTGTAAATATTAATCAAATAGATATTCCAATACGAAAAGGAGAAAAAGTAGAATTTAAAGTTAGATCAATTTCTGAAGCTGGATGGCCTAATAATCCTGCAAAATCTGAATGGTCAAATGCTATCATTGTTGAATTTCCTGCTAATTTATCTGGAAGCGATCAAATTACAAATATATTAACAGATTCTATTGAAGAAAAAAATAATATAAAATTAGAAGAAACTTTATCTGCTTCCGGAATGACAACTCACATTGCTGATAGTATTCCCAATCCTAATGTTGGGGATGGAACATATTTTAAACATCAAGCTATAAATTTAGCATTTGATCTTAATAAAAAAACTGAAGGAGGTATAATTGATGAAACAATTACAACAGATTTACAAACACAATTATCAAATTTGGCGCCAAATACATATGTAACATTAACATTACCAAATGGTACAGTAACCTCAACACCACAAATAACTGGAACATTACAATTATTATTTCAAGCAATAGTAAACATGGATCCATCAATTTATGATGAATTTGAAACATTAATACCGTAATAAATAATGATAAGAAATTTTGAAAATAATATAGTTTTAACTTCACAAAATCCTGAAGCTTTTTTAGTATTTAAAGCTGACGGAAGTACAGGTGTAATAGATCCATCTCTTAATTTAAATTATGTAGATTTATATATAAATGGATGGGATGCTACTACTATAAATGATGCAGATTCTGCTCAATTAACATTAAATGCTACTAATATCGCAACATTTCATTTATTTACTGATTCTGTTGAAGATTTTGATTATAATCTTGTATTTGATGTATCTCTTACAGGTATTTCTTCATATACAATTGATGTTTCAATTTTTAATAGACCTTTTTTATTAGATACTAATGAATTTAATACATTTAATACGCAAAAATCATTAGTAGATAATGAAGCATCATATCTTTTACTAAGAACAAATCCTAAATATTCTGGAAATATTAAATTAATGATAGACGCTAGTAATAATATATTTTTAGATACTTTTAAAGTTTCAAATATTTTATCAAATAAAAAATATAGAAAACAAAGTGTATCAGGAAACAGTTTTTTATCAGGAGATATAAGAAGAGTTTTTAAAACATTGCCCCAAGGAGAAATTTTTAAATTAGATGATGAAGATACATTAGATATTTCAAATCCCAAAACAGAATATTCTGATCAATATAATGTTAAATATAATTATGGAGCTAAATTTTTAGAAGATGAATTATATGATAACAATTATTCTATACTTGCTCCCTTATGGATGAATTCAAAAATACCAGATTATTTTGCAATTTTTAGATTAGATGGTACATATAACGATGAAACATATGAAACAACTGTTGATTTATCAAATTTAGCATATAAATTTATAACTAACGGAAATTTAATTAAAAATTGGGATTTAAAATCAAATGCCCCAATAGGAAATTATTTAAATAATCATTTAACGGAATTATTAAAAGTTGAATCTCCTGTAAATCTTTCGTTAAATGAGTATGATCCAAATACTTGGGTAGGAATAGCTGTTGATAAAGGAATTATTACTGGTAGATCAGAAATACCTTATTTCTTTCAAAAAATTGCTCATGACTTTACAGATGTAAATGCATTTGTATCACAAGGTTTTGAAAGAAATAATTTATTATGTCCTAATCTATTAAATATTGAATTTATGTTTAATGATGCAGATGTTAGTCTTTATTCAATGCATAGATATTTTGGATTATATTTAACAGAAAATGAATTATATAAATTTGCATATTATAGTAATGAATCTGATTCAAGTATTCGTATTATTTCATTAGATGAAAATAATGTATTAGAATTTGCTGATTCTTCAATTTTTGACCCTTCTTCAGGAGATGTCGATTCTGATTATGAAAATAGATTATTTATAAGAAATGATGGTGTTGATTTAGAAAGAATAACTAACATTAATCAATTTGATGGATCTAGAGGAACTATTGGAAAATATACAAATAAATTAGGAGAAAATATATTTAATACAGAAGTTCGTGAAAAATTTTTAAATCCATTTATAACTCTTAAAATTAATAATCTTTTAAAGCGAGGTGAACATTTAAGAATTATTAATAAAACAGAAAATAAAATTTGGGAAGTTTATGGAACTGAATCAGAAATTTTAAACCCGGGTGAAGCTGGACCTTATGTTTCATTTACTGAACCATCAATTAGTTATCCAAATCTCTATAGAACAACATTTTCTATATTAGGTGAAATAAGTGATCAAGCTACTGCCATTCAATCAGCTTTTTCTATGTTTGCTGATTATGAAGAAGCACCTTTTTCTGTTGGATTTGAAAAAAATAATGGATTATCATTAATAATAAATAGTTCAAGTGATAATGATAATTATGTATTTCAGCGTTTAACTGGTCAAATTTCCTTCCCTGTTGGTGAAGCAAGTGGTACTTTTAATTCATCTGGAAACCCTGCCGATATAAAATTCTTTGATGTAATTACTCCAGATGCTTCAGATTTTAATAGAATTTCATATGATGCATCATATGGCCCCATTGATTTTGAATTATATGGAGATCGAATGTCATTAATAATAAATTTAATTGATGTAAGTCAATATCATGTTTATGCTTATGATGCTTCAGTTAGTGAATTATTTTCCGATAATGTTTTATATGATACTAGTTGTGGATGGAATAAATTAATACAAGATTTTGATATTAGTACTGGAATAGAATATACATCACAATATGTAGAAAATCCAGTATCAAATTTAAATTCAGCAATTGTAATTACTGAAGATTCAATTAATTTAGGTGGAGATAATGTATGGTGGGGGTATGATGTATATCCTATTTCTGTATCATTAATGGGAATTAATCCAGTTAAAGATATTGATTATACTGTATACGATTCTTCTACAAGTGGGATGAATTTTAAAAGTGACTATTGGTATGCACATGATAATGATGCATCAACCTATACCAATGATATTAGTATAGGTCATGAAACAATCACCGCTAGAAATTCATATGAAATTATACAAGGAGAAGGGGCTGTACTTATAGATGGATCTTCTTTAGCTTATGATGCAACTGAGGGGCATGCCCATACTTATTTTACATTTAACACATTTTTTGGAAGTGCAGATGTTAGTGCAACCACTTCTACTATATTAAAATATAATATATTAGATGGATCTCATAATTATACTTCATATGATGCAAGTATATCTGAAGAAAATATTAATGATTATTATACTGATGATTATTATTTAGATGGTTCTGATAATCAACATCTTTTAAAAACAAAATTAAAACATGGATTAACTATTCCTACTGTTAGTAAATGGGGAACTAATGGTCAAGATGTTAGAAATAATAATATTAGATTAAATTTAACAGGAGATTTCTTTACTGATGGAAGTACTATAACAAATTCTAATTTTATTCCATATGATGATTCATCTTTATACGGAGATGAAATTTCATATCCAATATTTAAATATATGTATACTGGAAATGATGCATGGAAAGATTATGTTTTTTATGATATTAATGATGTTGTATTAGATGGTAGTACTCGAACAACTGTAAGAAATTTAATTTTTGAAACACCTTATTCTGATGTTTTTTCAAAATTATTATATAATAACAACAATAATAATAATAATAATAATAATGATGATGTTTATGGAAATGTTTCAAGATCATCAATTCTTTATTATAATTTATATGAAAATCAAGTAATTGGAATAATAAATGGATTAAAACTTGGTTTAAAAGTAAAAGCTATTGGAGAAAAAACATTAAATGTAACAAATTGGGATAGATACAGATTTTCATTAATTACTTCTCCTACAATAAATTTAAATCATAATTATCCTATTGAAGTTATAATTAATGAAAATACTAAAACTATATTAATAATTTGGTATCAAGGAAATGATGTTTTAAATTATACATATAAATGGAGTTCATTTCTACCGGGTAAAAGCAATTTAATAAATCAACATACTTTTGATGTAGATAAAAAATATCAAGCTTTTAAAACAGGAGTAAATGATTCAAGTTGTTCTTTTATTAAATCTCCTTTTATAGTTAATACAAATAGTGCTGTAAATAGTATAATAAATATGTATGATACTTCATCATATTATGATTCAAGTATATGCGTTCCTTTTTCACAATTATCATATAGTATATTTCAAAAAATTAATACAGAATTTAATGCAAATAGTTTAGTACAAGATGATAATAAAGTTACAGATGATAATTTTATATTTACACAATCTTATGATACTTTTTTACAAAATAATGTAAATTATACTTATATTCCTAGTACAATATCTTATGGTACAAATATTTCTAATATAGCTTCAACGTATTTAAATAACTATAATTTTTATGATAAAAATACATGTAATATTGAAACATTTAAATATATTGTTAATGATAACAATATTCAATATTATATAATTCAAGGAGATTCAATAATATCATCACAAGAATTTAATACGCCACCTATAGAAATAAATTTATTTGATCCTATAGAATATAAAGCTCCTTCATCTGATGCTTCTATTTATACATTTAATGGGAGTTATAATCCAATATTTAAAAATATTTTATTATTCAATGATAATGAAACAGATAATTTAATAAATACAGTTGAAAAAGATTTTGTTTTTGCTAATACAGATCTTCAATCTTATGAAAATATTTATCAATATTGGTTTAATAGAGTAGTTAGTACAGTTGCAAGTAGTGATACTTCAAATAATATTTTATTTACAAAAAATTTTAATCCATTTAAATCATTATGGGATGGAGATTATTTTGTTTTATCATCAGGAGCAACTGATACATCTATTGATGGATATAATTCATCATTAGAATTATCTTCTTTTTTTGGATCTAAATTAATTGCTTTTCCAAATGAATTAATTTTAGAATTGTGGAATGCTAGTAATTCTAAAGTAACGGAAGGTGTTGATTATTGGGAATTAGAATTTAATTTATCTAAATCAATAGTTGATTTATTTACTCAAAATATTACATTTTTAAATAGCTGGAACGGACTTACTTCAGTAACCGATAATCTTATTAATAGATATATAATTAAAACAGTACTTAATTATTATAACATATCTATAAATAAAATAAATCCAACAATTTATGATAAAGTTTATGATGGAACTATATTACATCAAACATATAATAACAATTTTAAAAATGAATTAATTAATATAGATTCTAAATTATCATTAATTAATAATGAATATATTTATAAAATTAAATTTAATAAATCTAATAATAGATCATATTTTGTTAAATTTAGTTTTAATAAAAAATAAAAAATAAAAAATATGAAATTTCAACATGCACCTGGATTACCAGGATATGGAACAGTAGGAGTTGATGGTTCAGACGGATTGTTAGGCATATCTACTTATTTTTGTGAATATGATGCAACCACAACTGTACAAGTTACACCAAAAATTGCCGGTGATTATAAATTACAAGAAGGTGCTGATGTTCCTCTTGCTGATGGAAGAATTTATCAAACTGGAGATATGTTTATTGACACAAACGGAAAAGCATATGAAATTGATTTATCATTAACTGATTTATATGTTTATTCAAATTCTCGTTTAAATACTAGTACAATTTTTGTAGATGCTGGTGTAACTACTGATGATCCTCCAGCTTATGAAAGATATGCAAATGCACATTGGCCAGATAAATTTTTAATTGACACTGTATATACTAATGCAGCATTAGCTAATTATACTCTATCTCCAGGATCAGGTGGAGATAGTATATATGGTACAACTGCTAAAGATTTTGCAAGAATAAATTATGTTGATGTATCACTTAATAATTATTATCCTTATGAATTATTTGGAAATACTGTTTCAAATGAACCGGAAAAAGCAATTGCATTAGTAAAAGAATATGGAAGAAATACATGGAGACTTGGTAATTTAGATAATACTGGAGGCGTAAGAGATGTAAGTCTTTATTTAGATTTTGCAGATATTTATACAGGTATATTAATTGCTACTAGTTTTACTGGAGCTGGTACTGGATTAACAGGAATAGCTGTAGATCTTTCTGTAGGAACTGCTACACATGCTACATCTGCTACAAATGCTACAAATGCTACAAATGCTACAAATATAAGTGCTGAGCTTGAAGATTCAGATGATACATGTTATCCATTATTTTTCAAAGATACAGGAGGTACTGATAAAGCAC
>Ga0307928_10004789_pt1 | contig 10236 bp, 3 predicted proteins | sample AceLakmetagen232_FD_201815 | JGI IMG/M metagenome (GOLD analysis project Ga0307928, IMG submission 201815) | Saline water microbial communities from Ace Lake, Antarctica - #232 | ecosystem: Environmental > Aquatic > Non-marine Saline and Alkaline > Saline | place: Antarctica: Ace Lake...
GTATTGAAGATCCATTTTCCTCGAGACAGGCAGTACCACGCCCAAAGGATTTCAAAGAAGAGGATATACCCTGGGAATTGAGAGATTAATTAGGAGTTTAGATTATGGGAACTATGCAAGATCTTAGCGACATAATGTTTAAGTTACATCGTGCCGAAGCATTTACTAAAGGGTGGCATAGAAACATCAAGCGGTGGAGACGTAGATACAACTTACAACATTATGATAGCAAGGCTCTTCCGAATGAGAATAGGTATACAGATCCCGTACTGACTAATGTAGTAGACTTGGCAGTAGGGATTATGCAGTCTAATGACTGGATATGGAAGTCATCTGCTTTCAATGCTACGACTTCTGATACTGCTGACAAGAGTATGATAGAGAAGGCTGTTGCTGCATTTATTGATATTAATACCGATCGGAATGAATATGATCTGAAGTATGAAACTAACCTCAACTTCATTAGAGATGGTGGGGCGTGTTTGCTTGGTGTATGGGATAAGTTCGTTAATGATAATTTTCAGCGTAAAGGTACAATTGTTGATAGAGAAATGAATGTGATGGAGGATGCTAATATCTTTTATGAGCTTCCTCTTCGTGTTGAAGTAATCGATCCTTTGCAAATCAATCTTCTTCCTGGCGGATATAAGAGATGGTTGTGTCAGGTACGTAAAGAAGAGATGTCTGTATATGATGCAGAAGAAACATATCAGGTAGAACTAGATGCGTTCAAGGGGAAAAGCAGGTCTGATAAGATAGACACCAAAGGACAGTTTAGGGATTTCTGGGAGTTAGCTTATGAGTTGATTCCAGAAGGTGCTACAGATTACGAGGGTCTGGATAGTGAAGAGGACATAGAGAAGTACGACATGAAGAAACACTTGGTCGTGCGTAACGCCATTTTGTTTGATGGGGAGTTCTTACGCCCATTGCGAATCATGGATGGATATTCTGATTTACCCTATACGGTAAGTTTTTATAATCCTGCCTTGCGAACTGATAGTTCCTCATGGCACAGCATACTAAGTCCTCTCGAGGATCCTGTAAAAGAATTAGAAGAAACTACTAACATGCGGAAACGCCTTATGCATATGTACGCAGGTATGCCGTTGGTGGCTCAGACTAGAGGAAAGACTATTACCGTAGACAAATCTATGGGTAAGGTTGTCAATCTTCGTGAGGGAGAGAACTTAGGATTTCCTGTATGGAAAGGTACTGCTCCTGATGTAGAGAAACATCTGAAGTTTGCCCAGGGTCGTATACAGCAATCTGGTTTCAGCGATGTGATGTATGGAGAAGGTGGCGGAGATTCTGGATATGGCTTGTCTATGCTTACTGATCAGAATAGAATTAGATTGACTCCCCCAATCACGCACTTAGAAAATATGTGGACGTGGGCGGTACGTAAGTGGGTGAAGTTAGTAGATAGTTTTGCGCCGGCGTCTTATTTAGAATTGTATGGAAGTGTACGAGGGGAAGAATTTTCTGAAACAGTTCTTGGTGGGGATTTGATTAAGTACAACATACGATGCAAAATCAAACCCGAGTTTCCGAACGAACGTGTACGCAAACATGCTATGGCTACACAAGTTGCCGGGATATTGCCCGCAGAAGTTATCATTGAGGATTATCTCGGATATCAGCAGCCTGATGAAGTGCGTACTAAGAAATTGCAGGAGACCATTGAAAATAATCCTGCTACTGTTCAATATACTATTATGAAGGAGCTTGCTAAACGAGCTAAAGAGGGAGATGAGGTTGCTGCACAATCTCTTGAGATGATGAAGCAACAGATGATGGGACAACAGGCTCAAGGCAGACCGCCAGAACCTAACAACCCAGAACAGCCTACCGGACTTCAATCACCGACAGGACTTCCTCCAGAGGAAACTGTTTCGGCTGAGAGCGTGATTAATAGGGCTATGACAGATCAAGCCAATGCTGCTCCAAAGATGGACGGGACAGTATAATGTTAAATAGATTAGACAAGGTAGCCGGAGGCGCATTCAATCGATATGATAAGGTCATGGGCGAGTCTACTGACCCGGATGTGCGATTGTATAATACTTTATCGAAGGACGACTTTGTATTCATCTCCAATAAATATGGAGTAGATGACACAGCCGACTATATTGAAACTATGGAAAAACTTAGACTCAAGAGGAGTTAATATGCCAATACCCCAATTTATATCACCTATTCCACAACTGCCTTCAAAGATTCCTACCCTAAATTCTTTTGTTCCTACCATAAATACTGCACCATCAACTTATAGTTCTCCACCGAGAACATCTTCCGTTCCGACATCTGGTACTCCATCACTTGCTGCGGATTTAAGAACACCAGTAGAATCATTTTATATGAGTCTATTAGATAATCCTCCTGGTGGATTGTTCGATAAGGGAGGTATAGGAGACCCACTTACAAACCCATATCTATCTCTTGGAAGTTATACAGATGTAATGGGTAATTGGACTCCTACAGAACAGATAATAAATACATTAGCAAGTATGGGTGAAGTTCCTGCTCCGGTCTATACTGGCGGTGGGAGCGGTGGTTGGGGTGGTGGAAGTGGTGTAGCAATAGCTCCTACTACTTGGTCGGAGGGATATACGTTAGAGGGTGCTCCCGATTGGTGGAGAGGATTAGTTCCGAGTGCGTATGATGCTGGGTCTGAATACATAGCATTGTATAACTCTATGATACCTACCCTATCACCAGAAGATCAGCGTGCAGTAGGAACTTATTTATATGGAGCTATTCCTGAAGATCAACGATCCCCGTTTGCTTCTTATAATCCAGATACAGCAAACTTTGCAGCACCTCCCGGAGAGATGACCACTGCACTTAAGGAAAAATATACTTCGTCCCAACGAGGACAAAGTGCTCTGTCGGCTTTGAATACTCTGAAAGGTGTTAGTGGGGTTGAGGGAGAGATGGGTGTTGGATATGACTTCTTACGTAGTTTACTTGGAGTAGTTCAAGACTTTGGTGGTGGTGTTCCTGGCTCTAATGATAGACAGTCTCGACAACAATTTACACAAATGCAGTCTGGACTTGATCCGTTGAAGGGACAAACCAAAACTGGTGCGTTAGGTGCCTATTCTTCATTGGCATCACAATTGTCATCTCCATTCTTTTCAGCAGGGCAAACGGTTCCTCGAATACAAAATAAGGCGGGTCGATACGTTTTTGGAAAACCCAATGCTGAATTTTACGGCTAGTAAAGGAAGCGTTACTTTATGACTAAATTTTGGAAGCTCGGCGATTTTGCCAAGACAATATCAGAACGCCGCAAGGTAATCGCCACGCAATCCGGCGGAACGCCTCCTACTCCGCAACCAGGTAGTATGCCAGGTATGTCTATCATGCCTGGAACCTCTTCCGCACCAACGGCGGTATCTACACCAACACGTTCTTATGTATCTCCATCCGTAAATCCAAATACAGTTAGAGGTGGATTAGGTACGCCTACAAAGAAAGCTCTTGGTGAAGTATATGATGTAAAGGCAAGTTCTCCTTATGGAGATGCAAAATACCGGATGCCAGAAGAATCAGATCCGTATAAATATGCATATAAATATAATGGCAAGCCAGTATCTTTAGAGAAGATCGTTACCGAAACACCATACCAAGCACTTGAGTTTCAGGCTCATTACAGGGCTGGATTTGAGAGACTTGCCAGTGATAATCCCGAGAAGTATGGAGAATTTACTCCTATTGTGTTAGATCCTAGAGTAACACTAGGGGATACACTATATTATGATCGAGAGACAAATCGATTAACCAATATAAATACGGGTGTACCTCTGTATGCTACAGATGTTACGCCAAAAACTAAAGATGGTGAAGAAGAACCTTTATGGAAGACAAGACAATTTGATCCTCAAGGAACAGAGCCGGCAGTTATGGATCTCGACCTTTCCGTTCAATTGGCTACGGAAGCATATCAAATATATAACACCTTTGAAACTCAACGTGCAGCCGAAGAAGGTAAGTTAAGTGATCTTACATTGACTGGTGAAGACATAAAGAAGATGTCAGATATAAAATATACTGAGGCATCTCGCACACCAGTAGACAAGGTTTTCTATTATACTGATGAGGCTGGAAACGCAAAACCATTTTCGTTTGTTGGTATGAAAGGACTAAGATATCTTGGGCTTGGAGAGGAATCAGCTAAACGTCTGGCTGGTGCGCTGTGGCGTGGGAAATGGGACATTGGATCTGATATTATAGACGTACTTGGTGTTGCCACACAACTAGTAGCCAAAGTAGCTAAAGGGGCGTGGGGTACAGTAAAGCACGTTGTTACTAATGCTAATGTGATGGGGACTGATCGCATATCTAGTGAAGATGTAACAGGAGCTAAAGGTATAGTAGAAGCGGCTCGAGATGAATCTGGGCTTACTCAAGAACGCGCGTATGAGATGGCGACAGGTCTTGTTGAGTCAATAACAGCCACTCCAACAGAAAGTATGACTAAAAAAGAACGGGAAGTTTACAGACTCGATCTGTATGATCAAGCTGCCCCATTATATAATGAAGCTATCAATACTACCATATCAAAAACTAATACGTACGAGAAGAAAATAGGAATGCTTGTAGAAGCGGAGAAGATGAGGGACGATGCGGACGGAACCAAAGGTGTTGGGTTCGCGTGGGATTTCGTAAACAATCCCGATAAACTTGATGCGTACTATAATCGTGTTGGTGCATTAACATTGCAGATGGGAAGACCTCTAAAAGAAGATGAGAAATTACAGATTAGAGATACCATCGCAGATCCAGTTACGGAATTGGTGGGCGGTTTAGTATTCGATTTCTTGAATTTTGCGGATTTACCTATTGGGAAATTAGTTGGTGCGCTCGATACTTCTACATTTAAAGCATTAGATTATGCTGGAGATGCATTCGGAACACTTAAGCAGAGAGGAAAAGTTTATGGTTTCTTAAGTAAACTTGGTAATGTAGAGGATATGCGTCTTGGTTCTCTTGTAACTCAAGGTATATTCAAGGGGCTTGGCGGAATTCTTGAGCCATTAAAGACAGCGGCTGCTTCTCACTTTATGGCACGTAACTTCAATTATTCTCATTGGGTATCTCTTTCACAGAGACAGGTTGTAACAAAGATCGCAGATAGTATGGCTAATCTTATTAACCGTACGTTGGGGGGTGCTTCAAACATCTCTTCAAATCCAGAAGATCTTAGAGATTTTATCAATGCTGGTAATCGTGCTGCCGAATTACGAGTAGCCGGAAGTTCATTTGATGACGTAGTCGCTGCGTTGATGATCGATCCTAGAGTTGCTGGAAAGTTCAAAAATACCACTACCCTACAGGATATTGTCAGGATGGTAGATGTACACAATCCTCTTACAGATAAAGGGAGTGCTGGTGTGTGGAAGAGGATGTTCAATTCTCATTATAATGCTGCATTCACAAAGAAAACAGAGGGTTTGCTGGAAGCATACAAACTTGAACTGAAAAACTATGGAGTTAAGTTTGATGGTGGTGTTATTGTTCTGCCTCCTTCTACTGCAAGTGATGAGGTAAACGACGTTCTTCGTATTGTTGCTGGAACTCCAGATGAACATATGGAACGTGTATTGATGACTGAATTATCCAATAAAGCAAAGGAGATTTCGAGACAAACTTTAACGGCAGATGAAATTGCGAAAAGAATAAGCAGTGCGTTCTCGGCTGAGTATGAGGAAGGTCATATTGTTACACAGTTTAAAAATACACAGATATTAGATGATACTGTTGCTGGATATATTGCGAAGAATGCCAAACAAAGCGGGAAAGTTCCAGAAACCATAGCCATTATAAAACATGCACACAAAGCATTTATGAATAATTTCACGAATGCAATCCTTAGTAAGAGACCTGCATTTTCTTGGATGAATGTTATGGAAAACGTGTTTCAAGTTGCTGCATCTGGAACTGGTGCTGGAAGACGTATGGCTGATGTTATCATGGATACACCAGAGTTGATTCGGGTGATATCTGAGATTCCCGATGTTCGTGCTCGTAAGGGATTCTATTCCTTACTTGGAGTTGTGAATACAGAGGATCTTGCATCTCTTCGTAAGTTGATTGCGGACAATCCTGATATCATGTTCCCAAGTGCTATGACAAAGACTACATTCTTTAAGGATGCATTCAAGAAGGGTAAGTCTAAATGGTTAGATGATTTACTTGAGATGGGCGGAGTTACGGAAAAGGTAGATAAGGAACTGTTCCTTATGAATCTGACCTCCGACACTAAGGGAAAACTACTTGCAACAAGTATTGTTGGGGATAAACTAGATGAGTTTGGGGAACCAGTAGCGAAGATTCGTACTATTCTTGGTAAGCCGGTACGTAACGGAACATTTGGTATGCCCGGAGCCGGAGAACTTGGAGCAGTTAATAGAGCGTGGGGTGAGGCTGGTCGTTCGGCTGGGTCTATGACAGAACTTATATCAAAAGCATTTCTAGCCGATGATGCATACAGAAGAGGATGGAAGTCGGTACAGGATACTGGACTTAGACAAGTTCTTGAGGATACAAAATCATATTTACTTGGACAGGGTGCATCCGATGAATTCATCGACGCTATGCTTACTCGTACGAAAAACAACTATCTAATTACTCGCGGAAATACAAATAAGTTCTTGGATAGAATGAAGAATGATGTACTTTCAAAAAACGGTATGCGTTCTGACATTGTTATTCCAGACGAGATTCGTAGTATGGCAACTGGTTTGTCAGACGAGAATATGGATCGTGTGCTTGTAAGTATTCAAGATGATGTGAATGATCTGTTTACTACACACAAACTTGCTACAGGTAAAGCACCCGATGAGAAAACTGTTCACGAATTCTTTACGAACAAGTTAGACGAACATCTGGAAGAGATACGTAGTAATCTAAGTCCTGGCGGACAGACAGTATATCAGATATTTGGAGATAGTTCTGGTAGACTTATGCCAGTATCTCCAAAGACTGAAGACTTCATTAATGAACTATCAAAAGTTGATGGAGATATAAGTAAGACTTCGTATGCAACTAAAGGAACTGTTACTTCTGATGCGAAGTTTGTTCCTAAATTAGACAAAGCCAAAACAGAACGGTTGGAAAAATCAATTATTAATAAAGTTCCAGATAATAGGGTTGATGTATTAGAACAAATCAATCCCGCAAGCGATTTCGAGTATGAGTATAGATATTGGTCATCTGCCAGACCATTTAATGCGATGGGACAAAAACTAGATGTTGAATTTGCTCTTAACAAAGATGGAAGTATGATCTTTACTAAAGAGCCCCTATCATTAGACGACATTGTAAAAAACGAGTTGTCCCCACAAGGAGCAAAATCCAAAGGCAAAACAGTGGTGGAATTTTATGCCAAACAATATGGAACAGATGATTTTATAGTATTAAAACATCCAGATTCAGATCAAATACGTGGAGCGGTAATAACAAGAAGTACGCAAGATGCGGATAAATGGCAGGCAACATTCTTTGATGACAAAGGATTTTCTGGTGATACTGTGCGAGATACCATTGAAGATTCTGCGGCATCTGTAATGGAGACTGGAAACTTTGTTCCTACATCTCCAGATTATGTAGATAGGGTGTCTCGTTTTTGGGGAAAAGAAGTTTCTCCCGATATTTCTAAGCAGTTGTTTAAAGGGGATGGGACATTAGCACATCAATACACTGATGAGCTAAAAGATATTTTAAAGAGTAATGGTGTAAAGACTGTTGATGAACTCTTAGACAAGGTGACTGTCATTGGATCGGATGGTATGAAAATCTCTACGGCGGCATTGATTGAGAAGTCGATAGCTGATAGTGTTCCTGTGCAAAGTCTAATGGCAACCTACGGAGACAAGTTTGAGTTTCGCGACGTAGGTAAAGACCTCTTTGTAGAAGCAAACAGACTTGCTAAACAGGCAGGTAATATCAAGGGTGGAGAACCTAATGTGGTAGTTGGAGTTATAAAGGAACTTCGTGAGATGTTTCCTGATATAAACAAGTTACCAGGATTTGATACGTTTGGAAGATCTCGAGCACTTTGGAATTCTGATGTACTAAAACCATTGCAGTCTCTCGCATCTCAAGAAGGTGCCGATCCTGCAATTAAAGTATTATATACACAGATTTTGGAATATGATAGAGCAGTAGAAGATTATTTCAGATTTATGAAAAATGTTATGTTGCCAATGGGGAATCCAGGAACAGCATTTGCAAGAGGTACAGGATCTGGAGTGGCTAGAAAGGCAACTCGTAGAGAAGCTAAGTTGATATTAGATGGCGTGCTTATGAAGGCATCAGAGAATCTCGATAGTATGAGAATGGTTCCGTTTGATGGGACTTTCATTGCTCCTACTTTTGAAGAGATGCTATCATGGGGTGGCATTAGTGTGAACTTCAACGCATTAGGCAGACCCATACAAGTTATCATGCACAATCCAATGCTTGATGTGGATGTGCCATTTGAATCTAATACAACGATATTTAAGATGGTTGTTGAAGGCGGTTCGGAGGGTATGGTAAAGAAGGTTGGTGTAAGAAATGCCACAGTATACAAATCATCTATCACTTCTCCAATCAATGAGATTCAAGATTTAGCTGCTGCTAATAATATTACTCCTTCATTTATCTTGCAGGGAAATGAATTCGTCCGCGGGAACGATCCCTTACGCGTAGCATATGATGTTCCAAAAGAAGCGCACGATCAATTACGCAGGGATTGGTTTGATATATTCAAAGAACAGAAGGTAAATGCAGAAGATACATTAAGTAAGTATCTGAAACCATATTTCCCTGATGAAGATTTATCTGGCAAGACGGCAACCGAAGTAACAGAAGTTATGCGGAAGATTGCGAACGAGCCTAACATCAAGAAAGAAATTGCTGAATCGATAAATGATATTGCAAATTTCTTGGATGAATCAGATGCATATTACGTAGAGAGATTCCTTAATGGCGATCTTTCTGCGGCGCGTCCTGTTATGCCAGCCCAAATGCCTGAAGACTTTAGAGCGTGGGCAAATACAAAATTTAAGAACAGCGCGGAAGCAGTTGGCATGGCTAACGTAATGAACAAATGGGATGCTATAATCACCGAGCAAATTCAGACAGGGCATAAATTCTATCCTGGAGTACTGGCAAATCAGGACGAAGAACTTATTGGAAAAGCTATTGATACAGCATCAGAGCGTATGTCTAAGGTGGAAGATGCCTTGTGGAATGGCGGAAAAGTTGATAATATAAGTCTCGAAGGTGCTATTCCCAGGATGGAATCAAGAATGCGGGTTCCTACTGAGAGCAATGTAGATGAAGCAATCAAAGGAATCGTTCCTTTCTGGAACTATAACACTCGTGGGTCTGCTGCATTCCTACAATCTATTGCAGACCATCCTAACCTTCTAAATTTCTATCGTAAGTATACTCTATTTAGTTCCTCGTCTGCACGTAAGGCTGGATTGATTACATCTAAAGGTTTGCCTCTTCCTTCAACTCAAGCTAAGATAAAGCTATTCAAAATTCCTGGACAGCAGATTTGGGCAAACGTAACATCAGCATTTCCGTTCTTACAGTATTATACTGGGCAGGGAGATGTATATAACTATGAAGAGGATAATCCAGAGTTTACTAATCTTGGACAGATGGTACGAAAAGGCTTGGATTTCAGTTCTGCATTTGGATTCAGGGTTAGTCCTGTTATCTCATTGCTTGTAAGTATCATAAACGAGAATCAATACACTACGCAAAACTTTTTTCAGGGTGCTCTATCTGCTGGAGTACAGGGTGGACTTGGTATCCCGCAACAGCTGATTCCGCCTTTTGTATGGGATGGAATTGACCAAGCCATGATCAAAGCAGGTGGAAATATGCTCATGGAAGATGCTAACGATACGGCTAGACCACAGGTACAATGGCATGATGCTTTGGTTGAAAATGCAATCTTACGTGATTATCTCGAGAAGATACAGAGTGCAACTACGGAAGAAGAACGCACATCTCTTGGAAAAGAAGTACAACTATTGGTATTAAATCGTGAGCTTGATCCTAAATACAACAAATATGTGAAGGACATCCAAAATTCTGAGTGGGGACGAAACCTTGCTGGATTTATGACTGGTGTGTATGCAAAAGTATTCTATGATGGTGACATTGATATGATGAATATTCGTGATGATAATGCTTCCTTACATGCCTCGATTAATGATGAGGTTCTTG
>Ga0307928_10004790_pt1 | contig 10236 bp, 12 predicted proteins | sample AceLakmetagen232_FD_201815 | JGI IMG/M metagenome (GOLD analysis project Ga0307928, IMG submission 201815) | Saline water microbial communities from Ace Lake, Antarctica - #232 | ecosystem: Environmental > Aquatic > Non-marine Saline and Alkaline > Saline | place: Antarctica: Ace Lake...
TATTCCATAAACCACATTCATCCATAGACAATCCTGCAACAGAACTAGGCCAAGAGGGAGCACCAAAAGTAAGATTTACAGTATTTTCCCATGTTGTTTGTACTCCAGAATCAATAACAGAAAAATCTACTGCTCCATTTACATATCCAGTTGCGTTTCCTGTTGCTCTTATTACTCTCCATACCCAATGATTCCAATTTCCATCAAATAATAATATTGTTCCAACATCACAATTTCCTGTAGAAGTATGATACCAAAACTTTTCGTTTGCCTCTATTCCCCCCACAAATGTACTATCCCCCCTATTAATAAATACTCCATCAGCATTTCCTGTAGTTCCTTTAATCCAACAAGAAATTGTATAATCAGTTACAGAATACATTACATCAAGAGGTAAAGTAACACTATCACCTCCATTTTCCGCAAAAGTTACGCTATCTGTTCCCAACTTTCCACTACCAGTCCAAGTTGTTCCACCAGCTAATGTTCCATTACTACTATTAGCACTATCCCCTGCGACTACTCCAACCCCCTCGTCAAACTTATAATATGCTTCTAATCCATTTGTTAAACTTGCATCCCACACAGCGTGCTTTTCAACTAATTTACCAGCTATCTCCCAAACTCCATCAATCAAATCTCCTTCCTTTGTTGTTGTCATTAAACCTATTGTAATATTTCCTTTAGGAATTTTTAATCCTTCAAGATTACTCCAACTTCCAATCTCTTTATTATAAGTTGTGCTTATAATTTCTTTTGAACAAACTCTTTCTGAACTTAGATTTAAACTAATAATATCTTCACATATTTCTTTTCCGTAAGTATATGTTGGAACTTCAATATAATTTGCAACAACAAAATGATAATCCTTTTCAATTTCTTTTCCTCCAGCATTCATATCTGTGAAATAAACATTTCCCAAATCTCCTTCATCTCCTGTCCAAACAAAATCATAATACATTGTTACTACATCACCTATTCCTACTTCTTTTATTTCATTAACAGTTGTGTGTGATGCTAATGTTGCCTCTCCCAACTTATCCCCTATAAATGGAATGTCCCACCAATTAGTTAAAACAACTGTCATATCATCATCTTTATAATCAATAACATTATTCCAATCAACTGCAGAAACCATTGAAATTGAGATAACCATTAGCATTACTGCTACTAAGAAAGTTGACCAGAATGGCTTAGAATGGATATTATTTTTCATATTTTAGATAAATTCCTCCTTCATCCCTGAAAATAAGATTATTCCCATTACAAAACAAATTACAGTAAATATTGCTGGAGAATATAATATTAAGTAAGACATCATTGTATGTTCATGGAATCTTGTTGCAACCTCATCTGTTCCAGTATAAAATTCTTCATAGATATTACTAATATAAATACTAGATATTATTAAAGCAATAGTTAGAACAAAATAAAATCCTATTAACCATCTACTTGGATTCATTCTGAATGCAACTGTTACTCCAACTAAACCAACCAACATCATTACATAAATAACACCTGATGCCCATGTGAAACTTTGAACAACAGAATTAAGTGGAGTTACAGTATATTCTGATGCTTGACTAAGATTGGTTTCTCCAACCATTCCTAATGATGTAAGTTCAGGAACTATCTCATCAAAAGTCCAGTTCATAACTACACTTCCAAACACCAACATTAATCCTATAAACAAAGCTATAAATATCATTACAAAGAACATTAGTACTACTATAAAACTTCCTTTCTTGTTCATATAAAATTCTCCTTCTTTGGTTTAAATTTAAGCTCTTCAATACTTTGTTTGAACCCATCTGTTTTTGTTAATAACCTTGTCATCTCTCTTGAACTTATATCCTCTTTACTCATCTTAGCTAAACCTTTAGTTAATCTATGCCTAGCTAAATCAGCCATTATGTTTGCGAACATTGGATCTTCTCTTCTTAGTACTGATTCTTTCTTTGGCATTTTATATGTTGTTCATCTTTGAAGGAATATTAACACCCCTATCAATCATCTCCTTCATTTCTTTATCTCTGAATATGTTTGCTAATATAAATAAGAACCATAAGAATGTTGCTGGTATTGTTAGCCACATCATTATAGAATATATTGCGAATAACATCTTACCCATTAATTCTGTTTCTAAATATAAAAAAGAAATGTTTGAAGCTATAAACATTATTGAAAGAAGTATTCCCCAAGCTGCTGCATAAAGAACTGGTCTTAAATATTTAAGATTGTTAATTCCAATGAAGAAATCTTCATCTTTATTATTTCCTGAAGGAAGTAATGGAACAGCAACACAAATTGATAAGAATATTAATACAAGTAATCCTAACATACCAAGATATATTATTGCTTTATCTTGGCTTAGTTCAACACCAGTTTTAGTTACTAAGAAAGTACCATGTGCTTCACCACAATCAGTTATTTCACAACAAAACATATCCCAATTATAATTACCTAAAACAGCAATATTACCATCTTGTAAAGTATAATTAAATAATCCATTGTTCCCATTTGTCATTGCAACATTTTCTAAAACAAAAGAATTATTTCTAGGATATTTAATACTAAGATTACAAGTTGCAGTTGCAGAACATGTTTCTCCAGAAGAATTAGTACACGATTTAACAAAACTTGTTTCTTGGCTTTGTGTAAATGTTTCTGCACTGGCTAATGTTGTTACTAATAATACTAATGTAAAAACCAATAATAGTTTTCTCATTTTCTCCTAGTTTTCTTTGCTCTTTTAATTTCAGTTACTTCACCCAATCTATTCAACCTTAACTTATTCTGTTCAATAAACAAACCACCTTTCCTTCTAAACCCTTTAGGTGTTCTTAATGCTCCTTTAAGTGTTGTTCCACCAGTTCCAGTTACCTTAAAGGTTGCAGCTAATGTTCTTGAAGTTTTTTGTGTTCCAACATTTAAAGCATCTTTTAATGATAATCCTTTTCCAATCTTCCTAAACTTTCCTTTCCTTCTAACACTAACTGTGAATAATCCTTTTGAAGAGTTATCTTCTTTTGATGTTTTAAACTTAGGAGGAATAAATTTTGGGGGTTTTATTGGAGGTTCTTTTTGGGTAAATATTTTTGTTGGTTGAGGAGGAATTAAACCTATTTGTTTAAAGCCTAGCTTTTGTATTTGTTTTGTTTTTTGCATTTGTTTTGTTTTTTGTATTTGTTTTGTTTTTTGTAACTCTTTTAATTGAGAAACACTTTTAAGAGATTGTAATGTTCCTACTTTTGTAAGAGTTTTTAGTTTTGATTTTTGTTTTACTTTACTTTTTAAACCTAAATCTAATAAAGTTTTAGTAGAAGCTATTGGAGTTAATGTTTGAATATTACTTGTACTTGTAAAATCTTTTAATCTAACTGAATCCCTTCTCATTGTTGGTGTAAAGATAATTTCCTCCCCACCAAAAACATTTCCTTGCCCTCTTGATATTTGCTCTTGAGTTAATCCTGCACCACCAACTGATCTAGGTATTCCTTCTAAGGTTGGAGTAGTTATTTTTGATGTAATTAAAGCATTCTTTGTTGTGGTGGGAGGGGATATTTTTATAGGGATTGTTTTAGTTTCTATTGCTTGTGATAGTTCTTGGGAATCAACACTAAAGGTTTTAGAAAAAGAGGTTCTCTTTCCACCTGAAGGTCTTAAAATTTTAGTTGTACTTCCAGAATCTATTGTTACAAATGGTTCTTTAAATTCTATTATAGTTGATTTAAGTTCTGGTGTTTTTCCTGCTGCAATAGCTCTTTTACCTTTTACTTTTGGTTTAAAAATTATATCTGATTCACTTATTTTAACAAAATCATTTTCACCTATAGTTTTAACCCTTGAACTTGAAGCAAACCTTTCCGATTTTAAAGTATCTTTTATTCCAATATTAATCTTTCTACCTCTAACTTTAACTGTTCTTAATTCCTTAACATCAATAATACTTTTGAATGTTTTATCTTTCCCACCTAATAAATTTGCAGCATCTCCTATTTTAACTGGTCTTTTAACTTTTACTTCTGCTAATCTAACCTTTAAAAATTCCTCTAATTTTGTTCCTTTTAATTTAACATTTAAAGGTTTAGTTATTCCAGATACCATTGAAAATTTACTCCTTCCAGTTTTACCAATAATTGTTTCAACTTCAAATGGTTTTGAACCAATAACTGGTTTAACTGTTTCAACTTTAAATGCTCTTGCAGGAGATATTTTATTAACTATTGGATCAAAAAAATATTCTTCCCTAAGCTTAGTTGTTTTAATAGTTCTTATTGGTGGTTTAACTTCTCCAGTTATTTTAAATTCAGCAACTCTAATTCTTTTACCATTAACATCTACATATCCAGCAACTTCTGTTGCAGTTACCTTTTTTGGTAATCTTGTTGGAGTTTTAGTTGTTATAATTTTAGTTGCATCTGCACCAAACTTTGCTCCAGAAGTAAACAAGAATAAATCTTTTGTTAATCTTCCAGCTTCACCACCAGCCAATTCAAATGTTGGTTGTGATACTATTCTTGTTGCAGCAGTTGTTGCATACAAACCAGTAATCCCAGTAGTAATTGTTTTTCCTAATCCTATCTTTGGTGCTGTAAATCCTTTAGTTCCAATATAAACTGGAGGAGCTTTAATGCTCTTAACTGATTGAAATATTTTTCTTAATGGTTTTCCTAATTTTGGAGCTACTCCAGATTTTAATCCAACAGATGTTAAAGAAGATTTTGATATTGCAGATAAACCTTTACTAACCACTTTAATAGATTTTGCTGATGTTGCTACCTTCGCTATTCTTCCACCAGTAACTAATGCTCCCCTAGCAATACTTCCACTAGCAAAAATTGCAGCATTAGTTAGGGGTTTATCTATAATATCCTGAGTAACTCCTTCTATTGCACCACCAATAAATTCCAATGATTTCTCTGTATAAACATTTTTTGGTCTTTCAATTATTTTTCCAGATACTCCTGAAATTGCTAAAGGAGATTGAACAGCTGTACTTGCAAAAACCTCACCAATAGATTTACCTGTTTTATCTTTATATATTCTATCAAGATTTGATGTTGATCTTTCTGCAAACCTTTTCTCAGCTTGACTAAATTTTGTAATCCCTCCTGTAAATAATCTAACAATCTTACTTGGTTTTCCTTCTTTTGCTACTAGAACATTTGTTTGCTTCTTAAAAAACTCTTGTTCTTCCTTTGTTGCTTTTCGTTCTACACCCTTATCTGTTGCAACTAATTTAAATATAGGAACTCCTTTGAAAGTATCTACTTGTCTGTTTTCTAAAGTTATTGTACCCCCAGAACCATTTAACTTCCCAGTATCTAATTTTCCAGTATCTAAAGAAGATAATCCTATTATTCCACCAGTTTGTGCAACTCTTCCTCCACCTTCAAACATTTTTCCTTTAGGTGCTTTTTGAAAAGTTTTTGTTGTTGTTTTCCCAGTTGTTAAATTTCTGCTTGTAAATATTCTTTCTCCCCCTCTATTAATTAAAGTTGTTTGCTCTATCTTATCTCTACTATCCTTATCTGTCCTTATCTTTGTTCTTTCCCTAGCACCTTCAGCTCTTAACTTTACTGCAAGTTTTTGTATTCTAACTTGTTCTTGTTGAACTTGTTGTGCTTGTTGAAGTTGTCTTCTCTTTTCTATTTCTAAATCTGCTAAACGACTAGCTTCTTGTTGTGCTGCTATAATTCTTTGTTGTTCAGAAATACCACTGCTTCTTACACTAGATGAAACTGAACTTCCAGTACTCCTAAACTTTTTAACATCAGTTCCAGGTCTAGTTGGTCCTTGATATGATGCTTTTTCAGATACCCCAGTTTTCCTAAACTTTTTAACATCAGTTTCAGGTCTAGTTGGTCCTTGATATGATGCTTTTTCAGATACCCCAGTTTTCCTAAACTTCTTAACATTAGTTGAAGGTCTAGTTGGTCCTTGATATACCATTATTAAGTAACCAATGGTTGAGTTATACCTGTTTTCCTGAAGTAATCTTCATCGTATCCTTCTGGAACAGGTCCCTGATACACTTCTTTGTTATCCATATTTTCACCTCCATTTAAATTTGAGTATCCTATAAAACTTATTAAGAGAAGTATTGAAATTATCATAACAACTTTTTTAAACTTCATTAGAACTTCTCCTTCCCTTTGCAATTAGCAACTATCTCCATTTATTAATCACCATCTTTGTTACAGTGTAACACACTGATAAAAATAAGAGCTTATTCTTTATATAATTTCCCCTTTTAGAAACATTTAAATATATACTAATATTATTTAAGTTAGAATAAATGGGTGATAATATGGAAGAAGAATATATTGATGATAAACAAAATTCTATAATGGATATACAACTTCAAAGAGAACAAGCATCACAAGTACAACAACAGAAACTTATGGAACAACAAGATGCTTCTCTTGCTAGTGAACAATTAGATATTGAAGTTGAACTTGAAAGATTATCTAATTTACTTCAAGGTAAAAGTGTTAAAAGAAATGAAAATGGTGAAATTTATTGGGCAGAACCAAAAGATAATACAAATGTTATTCTTTCTGAAGCTGGGATAAATTTAGTTATGGATGTAGCAAGATTCTATGTTAATAAAAATACCTTACTTTCTAATTATGATGATGTAACTATCTTCTCTAAAATGGAAGATATGTCTGTTTCCCTTGCTGATGCTTTGTTTATGAGTTATGAAAAGTATTTCTTATATCCTACTCCTGAAGAAGTCGAAGCATTATTAATTGAAAGATTAGAAAAGAAAAAGAAAGATATAATTGCAACACATAATCTAAGAAGGGAAAAATATGATGGAGATGCTATCTGGAAAAAATTAGTTGATGAAATTGATCCTAGTGCTGAAAGACAAAAGATTAGGGAGCAACAAATTAAAAATAAACTAAAAGGTTATGATTTATTATTAAGAAAAGTTCAAGATTTTATACATTCTGCATACCAAAGAGCATGGAAGGGTCAAGAGAGAACAACACTAAGGCAACACCATTTCATACAAGAATCAAGAAACCCAAGTGTTCAAAGACCACAACAAGGTAAAGGTATTTTAGGATTCTTTAAAGGAGCAAATTAATATGAGTGATTCTGATATAGAAATTATAGAACAAGATAGTTATGGAAATGGTAAACAACCATTTTCTCATGGGCAACTTGTAATGGCTGCAATATCTAAATGTTCCTCTGCTGGAAGTAAAGAAATGTTAGAAGGATATTTTAATCAAAGAACAGATAGAGAAGGAAATATAATTAAAATTTATATTGAAGATACTAGAAAAGCATTTATTGAAAGTGTTAAAACAGCATACATGATGATGTTCTGCGATTTAGATGATGATGCCATTAAAAATATTAAAAATATTAAAGATACCCTCGCTAAAAAGTTTGATAAACTTTGTGAATCAGAGAAAAAAGATATTGAATTAGCTCCACCACAATTAAAGAGAGCAAGATTAATTAGAGGAATATTTTATAGAGAAGGATACTTAAATAAAAATCTTCAATACTATCAAGAGTATATAGAAATTGAACTTGATGCACATAGAGATATTGTATGTGAACTTATTAGTTTAACTGCTAGAAAGGATTTCTTTGAAGGAGAAGATTTAGCTGCATAAGATGAAAAAAATAAAAAGAACAACAGATATTAAAGAAGGTGAATTATTTTGTAAATGGTTAGATAATAGATTAATCAAGCACAATAAAAATGTACTTGGAGCTAACTTAGGACCAACTGGTTCAGGAAAATCCTATCGTGATCTTAGAATGGTTGAGTTATGGTATGATTATCATTTCAAAGAGAGATTTCCTACTGAAAACATTTGTTTTGGAGTGTTAGCTATAATGAGAAGGATTAATTCTGGAGAATTGAGGAGGGGTGACATATTAATCTTTGAGGAAAGTGGAGCTGGTCTTGGTTCACTAGATTTCCAAAGTAAAACCTCAAAAATCTTTAATTATGTTCTACAATCTTTTAGAAGTATGAACATTGGTATCTTTTTCAATCTTCCTTACCTATCAATGTTAAATAGAACAGCAAGAATACTATTACACTACTCTTTTGAGAGTGCTGGTATTGATTTTGTGAATAAACAGAATATTTGTAAGCCATTCTTCCATCAAATCAATCAAGGCACTGGAAAAATCTATAAAAAGTATATGAAGACAAAAATTGGAGGAAAAAGGAGAACATTCAAAAGATTTTACTTCAGTATTCCAAGTGATTACCTTTTGAAAGCATACGAAGCAAAGAAAGAACAATACCTAGCTGATACAACCAAGAGTTATGTTGCAGAGCTTGAAAAGCTAGAGGAGGATGCCAGGATAAAGCTAGGGCGTAAGGTATTGAGTGATACACAGCTTGAAGTTTACACTTTAGCTTGTAAAGGACTATCTCAAACCAAAATAGCAGAAATTAGAGGAGTTGATCCTTCTGCTGTCTGCGAAATGATTAAAAGAATCAAAAATTATGGGTATGAGATTAAAATACGGGAAAATGCTAAGGAAATCGATGAAAAAGAGTTGAAACCACAGTTAATCAGCCCATTAACCTAACTTTCTATATATAATTGAAAAAAAATTAGCCAGAGAGAGTGAAATTGCTAAGGTTTAAGTAAATAGTTTGTTTATTCATTAGTTCTGAAGCATCAATACCCTTAGAATCAAAATAAATAGGTGGAGATGACCCCTTTGGAGTAATAAAATAACCACTACCCATGAAATTATACCCTGTGTTTTCACTATATGCACTAGCAGCATACACTAATGGATTGGAAATACAATCCTTTGTCTTCTCATTATAATAAACTTGAACAGCCATTGTTCCACTAAGGACAATGATACCTATAGCTATTACTTCAACCCACCTAAGATTCATTTTTGCTGTCTGAACTTTGCAAGGAGGTTATCAAGCTTGTCAGGTTTTCCAGAGTCACTACTTGTCTCTCCATCATCGCTAGAACTTGCTGCCTGTAATAGGTGTTCTCTCTCAGATTCAACTGATCCCTTAAAACCAGATTCTCTGTTACTAGCTGTTGTGCTTGCTCTGTTGTTAAGCTGTTGTTCTCTTCTTCCTTGTTTTGATTTGTCTTCTCTGTCATCATATTTTTTTAATAATTTTTTTGTATTTCTTTTTTGAAAACTATCCATTATAAAATAAAAAATTACACTTGCTACTAATAGGGATACTGCACCTATTAAAAATCCATTACCCATCTCAAGCTGCTGGAACTATTCCAGAACCCCCACTATATATATTGTCAATACCTGTTAATAAATCTGCTGCTGCATTCACAACTGCTTCTGAAGATTGAATATTACTTGCAGTTATCTTCGCTGTTTCTGCTAGCTTATCTGTGATGAACCATATACCCCCAATCATAACTAATAAGAAAACCATTGATAAAATTATCACTCCATGTTTTTCCATAAAACCTATTTTCCTATATCTCTCAGTTATGTTTTTCCTAACTGCAACATGCATATATCTCATATCCCTATCTATAGGTTCAATGTCAAGCATACCCATCTTAGCATCCAAATCACCAAGAACAGAATTATACCAATAACCATCTTGACCTATCACAAACCAATAAGTATTCTTACCCATTTTCTTTCCATAAGCTGTTCTATAAACTTTCTTCTTTTTCAAATATAATAATTCTTCTCCACCATCTCCAAGTTTAACCAGCTTCGCTGAATCTTTATATACTGGTTGGAAACCTTGTCCAGAAATATTCTCAAAAACTATTATCTTTCTATTATAACTTAACCATTGAGTTACAAGATAAAAAACAACTGCTATAACAACTGCAAACATAAAAAACAAAACTATCCAAATCCATTGTCCAGAACCAATACCAAATTTAGGAATAGGAATATTTGCTCCAAGAATATCTACCATTAATCTTTAATCTCCTCAATCTTTTTTGGAAGTAAATATTCTTCTGGTTCAACATGTCCACAAGAATAACAAATTCTATCTTTAGTAATTAATCTAATTTTAGTCTGTGTAGAACCACAAACCTTACATCTAAACTGAATCACCTTATCACCCATTGTAAATATATGATTTCTTTATTTAAAAAGGTTTGCTTTTTTACTCTTCCTATTTGCAAGGATCTCTTTATTAGTTTCTCGCACACTCTTGAGAAACCACCAAGTTAAAAAACCAATAACTGTAAGTACAGAAAAGAAAAATATTAATTTATT
>Ga0307928_10004791_pt1 | contig 10235 bp, 1 predicted proteins | sample AceLakmetagen232_FD_201815 | JGI IMG/M metagenome (GOLD analysis project Ga0307928, IMG submission 201815) | Saline water microbial communities from Ace Lake, Antarctica - #232 | ecosystem: Environmental > Aquatic > Non-marine Saline and Alkaline > Saline | place: Antarctica: Ace Lake...
AGCACCTTCAAATACTATTATTTTATTATCGAATACTATAGACTGAGGAGAAATTCTTTCATAAGTATTTAACTCATTAGTTCTCAAAATACCTGAAACTTGCCACTCATCATCCTCTACGCAATACCTTAAAATATTTTTATTATATTCCCCTATAGAAAATTGAGTTTCAGTCGCTGTTACTTTTTTAATTCCACTCATGATATAAATATAATTTTTACTATTTATATAAACATGAGTGGCTGTTCCAAAAGCAACTCCTAACGTATTCGCGAAAGCAGAACCCTTATTAATAACTGGCATTTCCTCTAATTCCTCCCACATATCAACATCAGCACGATAAACTTCCACAAGATTACTAACAGCAAGATTTCCACTTGCTTGATTGTCTGGAAAAATACCACCTATTAAATAAATATCATCACCAATAGTTACTGACATTCCTCCAAAACGTCCAACAGACATAGCGGTAACATCACTCCATGTATTATTTATAATATCATATTTTTCATTCCTAGTAGAAACATTAAGACTATTCCCTAATAATCCACCGATATAATAAATATTATCACCAACAGTTCCTGAAAAACCGTTACCCCTAGCCTCTGCCATATTAAGAACCTGATCCCATGTATCAGTTAAAATATTATATCTATCTAACGTGTTAGAATACGGAGTAATAATTGGAGATTCTGTTATTACGCCTAGACTTGGATCTGTCTCAAGAGTAGGAGGATCGTCAATCTCTTTATTTTTTTTATCTAAAGTAAGAAAGAAATCCCTACCAGCATGTCGTTCTGTTTTTCCATTTTCATCATAAGTAGAAAATATTTCAATTTGTTCTGTTCTAGTATCATCAATATATTTACGAGCTTGGATAAGAATATCTACATAACTATAATCTTCACCTGTTGTGATTGTATAATAAACATTTTGACTAGCTATAAATAAAGAATTAAAAGTATTATCCCCAGTCCTTACAAATACAGGAGTGCCATCAGGAACATTCTGCCCTCTCCAAAGAACTTGCATTCTTATATTGATATCAGAATTATGTTTAACAAGAGTATCCCCCTGATCATCTTTAAAACTATTACTATCTATAAATGTCTCAATTGGAAAAAGAAAATCGTTAGATGGATTTCCGAACTCCTCACTGATGAAATAATCTGTAACTTTTCTTTCTCTAGTAAACAAACGTAAAGGTTCATTTAAACCTATAGGACAAGGAGGTATACCTGTAAATATAGATCCACCACCATTTAGAACTAACGGATTATTATTTAAAAATACTGTAGTATTCCCACTAACATACATTGTAGGAGACCACTCTGGAATATCACACTCTGTTATTCCATCATTATCTGTATCCAGACAAGTGCAATCATTAATAGTAATAACATCTGGAGTATCACATTCTTCATTATCTACACGCCCTGCACCAAGAACAAACTTATTCATTCTGACATAAAAATAAGTAACATCAGAAACATCCTCATTGTTAAGCTCTATAAAAGCAGAACCATTATCTATAAAACCTTCTTTTCCGACTTCTAGATAATGCAGACCAGTATAAGGATCTTCTATTTCAGTTATATCTCCATGAAGAATTTCTATTTCTGTATCTTTAGGGATAAAAGAATCTAGTTCTTCGTCAAACGTATCTAAATTAAAACTTACCTCTACGATTTGTCCAGAACCTAGTTCTAATAACTCATTATCATCATTTGAAGCACATGTTCTAAAACATTCAGCATAGGCAAATTCTTCTGCACCTTCTCCTGTAGCTGCTCCCTGAACAGCAGTTCTAGGATTCCTACTAATCTTTATTTTCTTATAATGAATCCCATCTGCCCATAAAGGCCAATTTTCCGCTGTCTTCCATCCACCACCACCATATTCTTGATTAGGAAGATTCCCTCTCCATCCCCCATCTACTTCCATTAAAAATCTTGCTGATGTTCTATCAAATTTAGCAGGATTATAAGGCCCAATAGTAAAAAATATTCTAGCAGAAGCAGACAATCCCTGATAAACTATTGATGACCTTATTTCATGATCTTCATTTATTACTTTTCCTCCTTTAGATAATGGTCCCATAAATACATCCCTAGCTGTGCCCTTGCGAGTATAAGAATAAACTCCATTTGTTATTGGAACACTATCTATTGAATAAATTGGACCTATGCCACTTGGCTCTGGAAAATCTCCTGCTAAAAGAAGAGTTTGTACAAATTGGCTACTCCATTTAACAACTGTTAAATCTTCAGGATATGTAACTAAAGATTCATCAATCGATCCTGGTATCTCATAATTAGGATAGTCAGGATTTATAATAAAAGCATTTGCTCTAAACTCAGCAATATCTTTTCCATCAATATTTAATCTTTCATTGCTAGTATCCAAATCAATTTGCAATATACTTTGAAATAAAACATATATATCTTTAACAGATGAATAACCATATCTTTCACCCCTTACAAATAATCTAACAGCTTGAGGAAGATCTGGAGCATATAGTGGGATATCAACAAATGATATATCCGCAAATACTCCACTACCAGAATATGTCTCTTCTTGCCCTTGAATAACAGATAAAATAGAATCTGGAGGTAAGACAGTATCACTTGGCTCTATTTCTGGACCTTCAAATGAAGGTGGAGCAGGGCTTCCTTCGGAACAAGCATTTTTACAAAGATTAGAAGAATCAGCATCCCATACAGCAATTTGGATATTACCAGATTCTACTGGCAACCCCTTATATTTTATTTTTGCCCTAGCAACAAAAGGATTTGTCGCTTTCATATAAATACCATTAAAAAATTCTTTTACCAGACGGAGATATTTTCTACCTGTTAACTTGTCCTCCTTTTCACAATAACATCTCTCAGGAACTATCTGATTATCTCTACTTACTAATTCAATCTCCCAAGGATTTGTAAAAGAAACACTTATTGTTTCAGAAAGATATTCATAGAAATTATCGCTAGTAGCTGTTTCGGTCTCCCCTCCATCTGCCTCTTCTATTAGCTGATCTAGTAAGCTAGCATACTCAGCTATAGCATCCCCATTAGACGTAGTATCATTAGGAAGTTTATAACCGCCATCTTTAGGAAGCAATGCTTTTAACTGTATCTTGAAATTAGCAGCACTAATTTGAGATATTATATTAGTATTAGATGTCATCCTTAATATACCCTTAAAGAATCCATCATTAGTTCTTGTTATAAAGAAATCATAAGTATTTATATCTTCAAATTCTGTAGTGCCAATAACTCCAAACACATCGTTAGCTTGAGTCTCCCTTGTAATATCTGAAGTAATACTCATTTTTATAGGAGTGTCTTCCGAAACAGGATCTCCAAATTCATCTGTAATAGCACTATATATATAAACTGTCTGATCAAAAAACGCATCTATATCTTCTATGCTTTTTTGTGGTTGATCCCAACCAATAGTAATAGTATTCTCATTAATCAATTCATAATTAATATTTTCAATTTCAACCAATGGAAAGGTATTTTCATTAGCATCAAAATTAGGAACTACAGAAGCATTTAAAAAATCTTCTACCTGAACTCCATTAGGATCATAATTAGAAAATCTTCCATACTTGTCAATATTAACTATAGTATAATAAGCATTTCTATCATTAGGAGCGCCTCTGTGAATAAATTTTTCATCTGTTGGCAATCCTATAAATACTAACTGACCACTAGACTTTCCACTCTTATCAACAACAGGAAAATTTATCGAAGAATAAAATATTTTTACTCTTGCTACTCTGCTATCAAGAATATCATTTTGTTTCCATCTTAAATATGTTTTTTGATTACCATCAGTAATAAGCTGTCCAACTGTAGGTGCTTCTGGAGGCTCTATAGGAGAACCTAAAGCCAATCGATAATCAGCGTCAACAACTTCTGAAGGCGTAATTTCTGGTATCTCTACAATTAATGATGGAGAGTCTGTTAGAAAACTAACATTACCTAAAGAATTTTTAGTAAATAATCTATAATAATATTTTTCTTTTAAAACATAATCATCTGGATTTGATATAAAAAATTGACCCACTCCTGGATCTGATTGTTGATAGATAATAGTTCCATCTTCTTCCCAAGAAGGAATATGTTTTTCATTTCTTACAACAAGAACTTCTCCTCCTACATAATTATAATCTCTAGGAACATCATATTTGAATACATTTAATCTATCACCATTATCGTCCTTAATACCTATAAACTCTGTATCTACTTGATTATTATCTGCATCAAAAATAGAACTTGATATTATTTGAGAATTAATATAAATTGAATCTCTAGCAGTATCATGAACACTAACTTCTGTTATTTTACCATAAAGAAAATAATTTCTAGAATCTAAAACCTCTTGATGAGCCCCTATAGAAAAAAAATAACCAGAAATTACAACTGTTGGGATGTTGCCCGCCCCGCTGCTCTTCAACTCTCCATTCACATAAAAGCGAGTCGTTCCATTGTCATGGACCGCAGCAATGTGCTGCCATTTATTTATTTCTAATACATCATCACTTGTTGCTCCAGAAAAACTCGTTCCAGACAAATGAAGTTTTTTTTCTTCAAAACGAAAATAATAACTTGGCTGTCCATTTTTAGAAGAGTAAATTATTGCTTGATTCCCAGAATCTCTATATAGAAATACCCATGCCATAACAGTTACTTCTGGTTGAGAACCTGCAATATCTAACCATAAATTTAGCTCCCCATCAATAGAAGCACAATCGTTTTCTCCATCAAAAAATAGTCCTGAAGTTCCAGCAGGAACAAATCTATCTTCATACCATGTAGGATTCTCTTTATTATATTCTAATATGACACTTGTATCACTAAAGTCATATAAAAATTTGCCATCTCCTTCATCCATGTGCCATATACCAATTGTATTATCATCTCTATTTACACCAGTGCCTACAAAAGGAATACCTTTAGTCAAATCTTCTGAATCTACAACCGTTCTAAAGTTAGAATGAGATCGTGGAACTATTCTTTCTTGAGGAGTGACTTTTAATTGTATACCTTCACTAAATTTGAAATTTTTATCAAATGTGTAAACAGTATAATAATATGTCTGACCTTCTACAAGTCCTTCATCTTTAATTCTACTAATAAACCCTTCATCTATAATTTCTCCATCAAGAAGAGAATTAGGATAATGATCGTCATTCCTAATAACTCTCATTCCATCATAATTTGCTTTATCATCAGATTTAATCATAGTACTAAGACTATCAACACTGTTAGGATCAAATGCATCATTTTCTGTTATACCAAAAAATAGAACATTAATAATATCTGCACCATATTCTATAAGGTTATATGTTATATCTCCTGGATAATTTATTTCTATTTTATTAACTAAATCAGTAACTATATCATGACGAAAATTATTATTATCATTCCATGTCATGCTGCCACTTTGGTCTATTATGATAGTTACTACTCTATCATCTAATTCTAAATCTATACTTTCTGTACCATCTCCGTTGTCGGTGATTTTAGTATTTTTTAATTTTTGGCCCAATTTATCAGAAAAGATATTTATCAAATCTGTTTCTGCCTCTGAAGGAGGAAGATTGATTTTCATATTATGCTCATCTATAGCATCAAAATCACTAGAAATTTTATAGGCATGTCTTTTATCATGATTGATATGCCATACATCACTAGTCTCTGCGGATTCTCCGTTAAGAGCCTTGTAATAATCTAATAAATTAAATGACATATAATTATTCCTTTAAAATCTTATTGCTGAAGAAGGTGCTGAATACTCATCATTATCAATCAATTCCCACACTACGAAATTTGAAGTATTAGACCCAGACAATGACATAACTAGATAAAAACTTTCATGAAAATCACTTGCACTCATATATCCATGAGTTTCATCCAATACCTTTATATCAAAGTTATACCAATCATCTTGAATTATTTCTGTTATGCTATTTTTATAATCATAAACAAAAATAGGAGAATTTGGTTCGCTCTTCAAAGAATCATAAACTTTCATATGAGCAGTTATATAAGGACTAACGCTGAGATCTGGGCCTTCGGTATAAGGAGTAGTACTATCAACTTCTATATACATCTTATCAATTGCTACATTATTTTCCTTTATTCTTATTCCTAAAATATGATCTCTATTATCAGGTAGAACTAAAGAAGTGCTAACCCATGTCCATTCTAACCCATCAGAAGGATTATCTATAAAAGTGCTAATCGTTTTAGTAACATTTCCATCTATTAACATTTCTATTTCTAAATTATCATTACTAGTATTTATAACTCTCAACCATAAATCATAAGTATCAGGAGTAATGGCCCTGATAGGATAATTAATAACTCCAAAATCAGAAGCAGGATATAATTCATCTTGAGATATCATATAACCATTACCAGTAAATCCCCCTGTAATATCATTAAATGTAATTATATTACTTCCTTCAAAAACAGTTTCTATCTCAAATACATAAGCAGCTCCTTCATTATCATCTCCTGGAGGTTCATTTTTATGATAAGCACCTGAAATAACATAATCTCCTGAAATAGATACTGACCAACCAAAATTAGCAAAAAATTCTGGATCACTTGCTACTATTTTTTTAACTTGACCCCAATTATTAACCCCACCTTGATCCTTATAAAATATATAAGCTGCTCCTTCATCTTGCCATAGAGATATCCATTTTTGATAAGCACCAACGACAACATAATCTCCTGAGATAGAAACAGACCAACCAAAAAAATCATTAGCTTTTCTATTACTTGCTACTATCTTTTTAACTTGACCCCAATTATTAACCCCTCCTTGATCCTTATAAAATATATAAGCTGCTCCTTCAGCTCCTTCGTCTCCATCTTCTAAATGAGCCCCTACAACAACATAACTTCCCGAAATAGATACAGATATACCAAAATTATCTAGCTTTTCTCTATCACTTGCTACTATTTTTTTAACTTGACCCCAATTATTAACCCCACCTTGATCTTTATAAAATATATAAGCTGCTCCCTCATTGTCATTTCCTGGAGATTCGTTTTTAAATTCAGCACCAACAACAACATAATTTCCTGAGATAGATACTGAAACACCAAAATGAGCAGTAGCTTCTAGATCACTTGCTACTATTTTTTTAACTTCATTCCACTGATTACTAGGATTATCAGGGTCTTTATAAAATATATAAGCCGCTCCAGCATTACCAAAAACACCTTCATTCTTCAAATAGGCTCCCACAATAGCATAGTCTCCTGAAATAGACAATGAATCCCCAAAATGAGCATCTTTTTCTGCATCACTTGCTATTATTTTTCTAACTTCATTCCACTGATTACTAGGATTATCAGGGTCTCTATAAAATATATAAGCAGCTCCTTCATCGTCATTTCCTGGAAGTTCATTTTTACTACCTGCACCCACAATAGCATAATCTCCTGAAATAGATACTGCCTCCCCAAAATAAGCTTTCTCTTCTGGATCGCTTGCTGTCAATCTTCTAACTTCATTCCACTGACTACTAGGATTATCAGGATCTTTATAAAATATATAAGCAACACCTTCATTATTATTTACTGGAGGAACATCTTTTCTATCTGCCCCTATAATAGCATAATCTCCTGAAATAGACACCGAATTACCAAAACGAGCAGAAGATTCTGGATCCCCTGCTACTAACTTTATAAATTGATCTGCATCAATAACCATTTCTCCCTCTGTGTTCGCTTGATCAATTGTTGAAAAATTAGTAGCATCTATTACAGTTTTTGAAGTATTATAAATAGGCCAATAATCAGTTAAGTTTTGACCAACTCTTTTCAAATAAACTGATGCTTTAGATGGTAGATATTCACTATTAACTTCAAATTCTTGGGCTAGTCTTAATCTAACTGGAGGATCTTCGTACACGTAGGCAGAACCACCTATAGTTGCTGATTCATTATCAGGAGAACCGACAGCTATAAATCTGCCAGATATAGAAACGGATGTTCCAAAATCATCATCAGCCGCAGTATCTGATCCTAATATCTTTTTCAAATGTCCCCAACTTCTCTTCTTAAAAAATACATCTGCAACTCCCTTATTTAATCTAGCAGCAGGAGAACCAACTATAATATGATCTCCATTAATATAAACAGATTCTCCAAAATGGTCCCCTTCAGGATCAGTCTCATCAACACTAACTAATTTATCGATCTCAAACCAACTTGTAGAATATTTAAAGACATAAGCAGCACCAGAATTGATATCCCCACTCAAACTATCTTTTAAACTAGCTCCTACCACAAAATGATCTCCAGAAGCAGAAATAGATTCTCCAAATTGATCATTTACTAATCCATCTGAGGCAAATATTTTCTGAGTTTGCTCCCACACCCCAGTATCTACATCTTTTTGAAAGATATAAACTGCTCCTTTTTTACTGTTGTCACCTAATGCTCCAATAATGATAGATTCATCGTTAGTAGCAACCGAAGAACCAAAAAAATCTTGTTCATTCAAAGCGTCTGCTTCAACTGGATTATTAGCATAGGCTGTCCATGAATTGGTTCCAGTTTTTTCATAAATAAATATTTGACCAGTATTAGTATCTTTTGCTTGATCTCCTATAACTATATAATTTTCGCTGATAACAACAGAATTTCCAAAAGTAGCAGTTCCATCCGTAGACTCATTAAGTGTTTGCAAAGGAGAAGACAAACTATCTTTATCATATATTTTCAAATCTTGTGAAGCAGCAACAGCAACAGTAAAATAATTACCACTCATAGACTGACCTGTTTGCCCAGTTACAGTCCCTTGATTTTGCCATACTCCATCAATGTCTCTTTTATATACTTTTGTTAAAGAAGTTCCAGATCTTGCAACGATCATATGGTATCCATCTACAACAGACCTTACTCCCCACTTATCACTTGCTGATGGAATTGGATTTTCTATTTTTTGTATTTGTGTATAAGCCATATATTCCTCTACATAGGAGCGCCTGTTGTTAATCTAATCGGATAATCTAAGAATGGAACTTTAAACAGATTCTGACCAAACAGCCATTCATCATCTCCCACTATAAGGATTTTATGAATAACTTCTAGAGAAGTATCTCCTTTAATATTCAATATGTTATCTGTTATTAAACCATACGAACCATTACTAGCCCCTATAACGACCTTATTTGCATCATCAGTAGTCGTATCGTTAATAGTATCTCCTTCTTGGATAAGTTCCCCCAAATCTACATTTTGCAACTTAGGTTCCAAACTATTAAATGATCCATTATCAGAATATAATCCTTGATTAGTTGATACGTAGGTAGTTACGAACCCATGTCTATCAATATCTGTGATATCCAAATCTTCTCCGATACCAGTATCTGAATAAGTAAATCCATTACCAGTAATAAAAATCTTCTTATCTATTTGTATTCCATCATCCTCATTTATAACTCCAACTACAACAAATAAAATATTAGAACTATGCATAATTTCTACAGGAGTCTCAGAATCTTTAACTTTCTCCCAATCTATGACATCAGAATTAGACAACTTTATATAGATACCATCTTCAGCACCGACTAGTAAATTATTGTTAATAGTCCCAATAGAATATAATTGATTAGGTAGTCCGCTTCTATTATACTCGCTCCAAGTAGCTCCCAGATCAAGTGAAACAAAAATCTCATCATCTGTTAAAATAAATATGCCGTTACTTGTTTGTAATATACCTCTAATCAACGTATCTGAATCAATAATTCCAAAATCTACCTCATTAATTTCTAAAGTAATTGCATTTATAGATATGACTCCACCCTTACCACCAACCATAACAGTCTCTATTTCTCCTATGTAGATTACTTCTGAAGGATAATTAATTGCTAATGTAATGTCTTCATTAATTTCCTGCTCATCATAATTAATAGTAGAATTTAAGACATCATACCAATCGCTATTATCTGGAATAACAGCTTTAAACTGAAGTAACGGATTAATAGCTTCTTGTTCTCCTGGATACGTCTTCTCTGTAAATAAACCCATCTTAACTAAATTAACTTGTTGAACCTGTGATAAATATGATGAAGGCCCCGAATATGCTTCCTCAAAAACATTCTCTAATTCTCTATGAGAATTTTCTCCAGCATTTTTAATAGTTACATCAAAAATATCTAATGTAAGAGAATCAAATTTATCAAAAGGCAAACCAAATGT
>Ga0307928_10004794_pt1 | contig 10233 bp, 11 predicted proteins | sample AceLakmetagen232_FD_201815 | JGI IMG/M metagenome (GOLD analysis project Ga0307928, IMG submission 201815) | Saline water microbial communities from Ace Lake, Antarctica - #232 | ecosystem: Environmental > Aquatic > Non-marine Saline and Alkaline > Saline | place: Antarctica: Ace Lake...
TAGCTAAAGTATTTGATATCGAAACCCAAGAGCTAACTGCTGAATGGGCTGGCTTAATCGAACACGGTGAGTTTGGCTCTGTTTTATATTACATGGCTATCCACTACAATAATGCTCATGTAGCACCGGAAGCAAATAACCACGGCCACGCATCTATTATCCAGTTAAAGAACGTTCATAACTACCCTGAAATGCTTATCTTTGAATCTAACTTTGTACGCGAGAAACCAGACGATGACTTTAAGAACCCTGAAAAGCGGTTTGGTTGGCTAACCACAAGCAAGACCAAGAAGATTATTATTGATAACTTAGCGCAGATGTTAATCAAACACCTGGTCCCTTATCTCAGCTTTGAAGATATAGAAGAGTTGAAAACATATATCAAAGACAAAGACGGCAAGACTAACGCTGAACGTGGGTACTTTGACGATAGGGTAATGTGTAGCGCTATAGCTTATTACTTACTACAGTTCTATGAGCTTGTGTTGTACCTCGATTGGCAGAAGTGTACTAACTGCCAACACTATGACGAGGACACCCAAACATGCCGAGAGACACAAAGGAAACTTAAAGATAATGATATATGTGTTTTATACCAAGAGGACGAGTTAGAGTTTGACGAGAAAGAGTTTGCAAAACTAGGTGGTAAGTTATAAGATTAGCTAATGAGATTTAGAGGGGAACAGTGCCAAAAAAAGAAAAGAACTATGATCCTAACCAAAAGTATATTGAAGCGTTTACCAGTACCGCATCTATCATTGTCCCCCAAGAAGACCTCTACGATGAAATCAGTATTGACCAATTTATTCAAAAGAAAGCAACAGATTGAAAATCCTAAATAAAAATATATTAATTATAATCAATGACGACAAACAGTTATTTGAAGATGACACCGGCAAATGCCTTGGTAAAGTCTATGGCATAGGAGAAGATGTTGAGATAAGTATCAAAGTAGGCGAAGAGATATATTTTCATCCATCAAACATAACAGTTATCCCCGGTGAGAAGTGGGACGTAATCACAGAGTCAAGTGTGATCTGTAAGAAAGAGGATGAATAGATGTCAGAGTTTACGCCAAAGGAATTATATTTTAACAACGAAGCTATCCAACCATTACTAACAGGAGCAGAGAAGGTTTATAAAGCCGTATCATCTACCTATGGAATAGCCGGGCATTTAGTTGGTTTTGATAGTCCCAACTCAGTGTATCCGCGCTTCTCAAAAGATGGCGTCAGTGTTTCCCGGCAAATTGCCCTCCCAGATAAGGCTGAGAACATTGGCGCTATGCTACTTATCCAAGCAGCAAACAAACAAGTAAGCGACACAGGCGATGGCACAACGCTAACAGTTATCCTTGCTTATGAAATCATCAAAGCAGGTTTAAAGTCTGTTAATTCCGGCGTAAACCCTACAGTATTAAGAAATGAGATCAATGAATGTGTAGGCCGAATCATCGAGAAGCTAACCCTGGCGAGTATTAAAGTAACACCAAAACTATTGCACGATGTAGCTATAATCTCATGTAACAACGATAGTAAGCTAGGTGGCTTAATAGCGGATGCTATCCTTAAAGTTGGTGAGTATGGGGTAGTAACACACGATAAGTCAAAGACGGGGTGCACATACACTGAATATTCAGATGGGTATCAATTCAACTATGGTATAAAATACCAACAGTTTATCACTAACCAACGTAAACAAATTTTAGAGTTAGAAAACCCACTTGTTATTATTTCAGAGAAACCATTATCTTGGGGGGACGATCTAAACAAATTAGTACAAGCATCAAACAAAAAACCTATTGTTATTATTAACGATGAACTAAGTGAAGACGGGGAAGCATTCCAAACTATCCTTGAAGCAGCTAAAAAAGGGTTTAGGTTATACGTTATTAAAACAAACATTAATGAACCAATGCGCAGAAAATATGTATTGGATGATCTAGCAACGTTATGTGGGACTAAAGTTTACACTAAGGGATGGGCTAAGTTTGAAAAGTCTGATTTTGGTACATGCGAAAAGATAGTATCAATGCCAAGTAAAACAACTATCATAACTGACAAGGTAGCTCTTCGTAGGATCAAAGAGCTCAAAGTCTCGCTATCAAATACAGACAACGACGCTGAGAAAGAGTTAATCAAAGAGAGTATTGCCAGACTATCAAACGGTGTAGCTACTATTAGAGTCAGTGGCGCAACTGAAACAGAACAGCTTGAAATATTAGACCGTGTAGACGATGCTATCCGTGCCTGTAAGTCAGCACAAGAGGAAGGTGTTATTGATGGTGGTGGCGTAGCGTTATTAAAAACAGCCAATGGGTTTAACCAACTTGCACCGGGCTGGAATATAATCCTAGAGGCTATCCAAAAACCTATCGCTAAGTTATTAAGTAATGCTAACCTTAAATCTGACTTAATAGTTGAGAAGATATTAACAGGTGAGGCCAAAGGATACGATATCTTTTCCGGTGAAACAACCAAGACCTCGATGATAGAAAACAATATCATTGACCCGTTAAAGGTAGTACGGACAGCGTTAATCAATGCTGTGTCAGTGGCCAGTATTGTACTTCAAACTAATGTTTTAATAACAGATTGTAAAGAGGAATAATGATAAAGAGGGAAGGTGAACAAGCACCGTTATTTTATGGGTACTGCTATTCAGACCCATGTAGATTAGTTACTATATTTTATTTGTGGCCGTTTAATCATGTAATCAAATGGACAAGAGAACTTTATTTTTTAATACTGTATTGTAACCCCACGAAAAGAGAACAGCGAGAATTAGATATTGCTTGTAAAATCAGAGAACATTGTAATAAACTTCATCAAGAAGAAGTTGTGGAACTAAATATAAAATATAGCAATTTATTAATAGAGACTCTTAATAAATGTAACCATAAGGATATACAAAACAACAGTTAATATGATATGATAAATAAGAGGGCATATACGAGGGGAACTTGTGCCTATTAATGATACTAAGCTAGATTCAGAAAAGGTTAAGAAATACCGCGAGGACACAACCCTCAACCAACACCAAGCAGACATTGAAACATCTTTTGAAACAGGGACTATTAAGATCACCGAAGAGCTTTATAAACAAGCTGAACACGCTTTGAGTTCACGCATCAAAGAAACTAAAGATTATACTGAGAAAAGGATAGCACGAATAAATAAGAACTATGAATTATATTATGGTCAAGTGCTACCGATAATTAGAGACTCAGTAGATGATTGGGTAGATAAACTATATAACATCTTTGATGATTTTGGCGACGCAATGAAAATCAAATCAGACGGCGTAGATTTAGATTCTTTCATAACTAAAAAGCTTGACGTGGCAGAGGCAGAAGACAAAGCACCAGAGGGTAGGCTAAGATCGCTACTTAAATTTGTGCTTAAAGATAAGTTTGTTGAAAAAGATATCTATTACTTTATGAAAAAAGAAGTAACCAAATCATTCTTACAGAGCCGTATCAAAAAAGCAGAGATTAAAACAAAGATGGAAGATTTCCTTTTCAAAGGTGTTATCTCAGGAATGTTTTGTATGAAAGAGGGATGGGGCGAAACTGCTGACTTTAAGATTAATGTTCACAAGGAAACAGAAGGATCAAAGAAGGGCAAAGAATATACATCACTTGGTAAGTTCGGATATGATATCGAATCAGAACATATTTATAAGGTTACTGTCCCAGACACACGCCAACTTATATTTAGGAAAGATAGCCTTGATTGGGTAATGGAGCATATTAAAACTAACTTTTGGAAACTGATAGAGGACTCAGTAGACGAAAAAGGCAAGCCAAAAAAGAACGCTGTTTATGATTGGGAAATGTTGGCCAGAGTTAAAGACATGTTAAAGAAGAACCCTAACGCCATGCCCCTAGACGCAGATAAAAGAATAGCGTTAAACTTCCAAGATGAATGTGATATGACAGGCATTTATGAACTTGAGGGGAATGTTGAGGTAGTTGAAAGCCATCATATTCCATTGGTGTTAAAAGGTAAGCCAACTAAATGCGTTATCGCAGCACTAAACATTGAAGAGAAACTTATCCCGGTAAGGATACAGCCAACCTCATTTATTAGAAACAACCCATATAAAACAAAAGAGTTCTTATATAAAGAAGGCGATATATCTGGCCAAGGGCTACCAGAGAAACTAGAGCTACTTAGCAAAGAAGTAAACGACATGAATGTTGATATCCAAGAATTAGTTAAAATGTCTGTCAAAGGGATAACAGCAGGCGACCATAACTATATTTCAAACCCTGGCAAACTAAATAACTTATCAAGTGGCGATCATATCCAACTCAAAAACACCAAGGGCCGTCCTATCAGAGAAGTACTTGAGTTCTTTATGCCTAACCTGTCCGGCATAGGCACAGCGTTTGACGTGCTTAAATTTAATTTAGACTTTATCGCTAAACTCTCACGCAAGGGCGCAGGCGAGAAGATAGCGCCTAACCCATCAGCTACAGAGGCTAATGTTATTATGGACACCCAAGAGCAACCCATTAATAGGGTAGGTATGAGACTTAACAATTTCTTTGGTGGGATATTAGAAAATATGTATTTTTATACTTTACTCAACCGCGACTCTAGGTTTGCATTAAAATTACAAGGCTCAAGAATAAAAAAACAAGCTGACCCAACTATGCCAGGAGTACAGGGGATAGACACCTTAGAAAAAGACATAGAGCTTACACGGGATGAATTGTTAATAGAGGGAGTACAGTTTACAGTTGAGGCAGTACAGCTCGAAGACAATAAACAACCAGTACAAAAACAACAGTATATGCAAGCAATGACTTTGTTATACAACACTATTAAAACTACTGAGCAATCAGTTGATCCGGCTACAGGCCAACCAAAAGAAGTGCCTAAAGTATTCAAAGACGACAACGGAAACGATGTTGAGCTAAATACTTTTGGGATACTCTCTGACTATTTAGAGAAGATGAATATAAGTAATCCTTGGAAGCCAGTAGAGCAAGACCCAGTTATGCCGGGGAACCCAAATCCTGATGCCCTCACGAATGGACAACCCGGCACCCAACCACCACAGGTTAACCAACCACCTTTAACCGCAACCCCAGCCAACGGGGATATTTTAGCAGGAGCACAACAAGTCTAATATATGCAATTAGAGGACACACTCAAATACTTTAAAGAGGATTTTTATAAACAGCTTGAGCAAAAGGGTGCTAAAGATGCGTTATCATTTTACGAACGATGTAATGATTCTGGGTTTGAAAGCGCCAAAGAGTTGGCTGATTTAAGACGTACCAAAGAGGCAATCGACATTATCTTGCCGTTATTTGAATCATCGTATACCACTGCTTTAGGGGGTGAATAATAATTCTCAGGACCTATCAAAAATAAAGGAGGCTAAAAAATGGGTAAACAAGAGGATGAAAAGGAAATAATTTCAATAGAAGATATGCAAGCTGAACTAGCACAGGCTAATAAAGACAAAGAAGCTGCTATTGTTCAAAGAGACACTATTTCAGAAGACTACAGATCACAGCGAAGCGAGGCCGATAAGTTAAAAGACTTCACTGCCAAAATGAAGCATACTTTAGAAGATAAAGGGATTGCTAAATTTGACGATGGGTTTAATATCACATTGCTTGAAAAGCAAGAGGTAGCAGACTCAGAGGAGGCCAAGTACGAAACCCAATTACAAGAGGTTGAGGTTAAGTTTGAAATGTTAACAGAGAAGTTTGACGCTGGTGAGATTGAGCCTGATAAATACACTAAAGAACATAACAAGTTGATTAGAGAACAAAATAATGCTAGTAGGGGAAAAGATTCTGCTATATTAAAGCAGACTATCTTAGAAACACAGGCCAACGCCGATAGAGAACGCAAAGAATTACAGGTTGCAGATAAGCAACAGTTTGATAAACAATCAGAGCATGATTACTTTTCAAGCAAGTTAACTAACCAGTTCCCAGAGCATAACTCACTTAATGGGTTACCGGACGTTAATTCTGATCTAGTAAAAGAAGTTAACGCTATTATTGCCGAAGACCCTAGAGCGTGGGATACAACAGAGCTTAACGAAGACATGAAAGAGCGATACAAGATATTTGAACGTGCCAAAGATAGGTTAGTAGCTAAAGGTGTGATGACCAGAGAGGAAGCCACCAACAGAACTAAAACCACTAATGCTAGATTCAGCACTCTTGATTCAACACCTTATGAACCAACAGAAAAGAAGTCAACTTTTTTAACTGAAACACCGATGGGCGATTATGTTAAAAACAAGTTTGGCAAAGATACACTGAAAGATTTAAGCGGTCGATTTGATGAATATGAAAAATCAGGGACTATGACAATAGAAAGCTAGGAGGCTTACCATGACAAAATTAGAAGAGTATATTAAACAGGGTATTGTAAAAAAGGAGAAAAATTGGTATTATTATATTAGTGGTGATAAGAAGACGACTTTAGGTAACTCAGCAACCAAGGCGGCAGAAAAACTTAAACTACTAGAACCCGAAGGTAACCAGTCTGGTCCTTCAAAAGCTGAGACTTCACAAGTTGAACAATCTCAAAAAACAGAAAAGGCTCTCGGCAAAGAGATAACCTCAACGGAAAGTGAATCTTTTGCAGATTTTCTTGGCAAGGTCCAAAAAATTAGCGCAAAGGAAACAGGCAAAAATATAGCGTTTTTTATAAACGGTATAAAAAGCACCTTGATAGATCATCCTGAGGTTTTAAAATGTCCCCTCTATTTTAGATGGAGAAAAAAGGAAAACATGGTTGATAATGGCGACGGCTACACAAACAGAGGTTATGTAGTTATCTCCAAAAAGATTATGAAAGAAGCTAACTTTACAATAGATGTATCGCGTGATGATACCCCAAAAGAGGATTATTACACGGTAGGCGATTCGATACTTTGCTGTACTGATAAAAAGATTAGAACCAAGAGAAAAGCCGACCAACAGGTTAAAGGCATTCTCAGAGCTAAGAAAAGTAAAGAGCAAAGAAACGAGTTTGCTAAACAACAAGCCAAAACAGGCGACGTTGACAAAGTTGTAGATAGTTTTGCTAATGTCAACACTGGCGATAGTAAGACAATGAAAAGCAATTTTAAGGGATCAGAAGATTACGGAAAGATGATCGAAGAAGCTAAGAAGTCAGCAGGCGAAAGCGACGACTTCTAAGTTTAGATTATTAATAACTTAAACAAGAGGGCAGTTTAACGACTGCCTTTTTTGTTGCATGGAAGGAGAATTATGTCAGTTAAAACAGCCATTATTGTTAATGGCAAAGAAAGCAAAGACAATCCTAACTTGCGCTTATGTAGGGAAAATAAGATACCAGAAGGTTATTTACCTGTATCAAAAAAAGAGTCAAAAGGCTTGATTGGTTTAGGGAAAGATGACACACCAAAAAAAGATATTCTTACATCAGGCAAATTAGTCCTTTGTATGAAAAAAGCTAAAAAAAAGAAAGGGGATAAATAATCATGGCTAATGCAAATTTACCAAATGGGTTTACTTTATTCTCTAATGACGCAGTTGTTATCAAATACCTAGTGGCTAACGCTGATTCTTTAAAAGCTAATGATACAGTTTATTTAGATTCAAGTGGCTACGCATCAGACACAGCCTCTAAGATAGCTTTGGGTGTAGCTCAGAGTGATATTATAGACGGTTACACAGGTGCTATTAACGCAACCGCAGCGACCGCTTCTTACGATTACATTTATGTAAACGTTAATACCAATTCTGTCTATACAGCGCAGATTAGTACAGGAGCTTTAACTAGCCCATACACTACCAAATCAAGTGCAGCATCTTATGATGAAGCAGGAAGCGCAGGAGTTCAATATATTAATGCAGCAGCTCACTCTCACGATCTTTGGAAAGTGGTCGGGTATGCTACAGAATATAAGGACGGTTCAGAATCAGCAGCAGGAAATTACCAAAAAGTATATTGCAAGTTGAACTCAGCGGCATGTGCTTTTGGCACGATAGCATAAAAAAGAAAGGAGATTAATTATGGCTAATGCAAATTTACCAAGAGGTTTTACATTATTTTCTAACGATGCAATCGTTATTAAATATCTAGCAGCAGACGGAGAATCACTAGCAGCAGGCGACACAGTTTACATGAACTCTGCCGGGTATGCTGGCGACACAGCAACAGACCCAACTCTAGGTGTAGCGATGAGCGACATCATAGACGGATATACCGGAGCGATTAACGCAACAGCCGCAAGTGCATCTTATGATTATATCTATGTAAATATCAATATCAATTCTATTTACACAGCACAAATCAGCACAGGCGCGCTAACAAGTCCTTACACAACTAGATCAGCAGCCGCAGCTTATGACGAGGCTGGCGATTCAGGTGTTCAATACATAAATGCAGCAGCATCTGATAATGACACATGGAGATGTGTAGGTTACGCGACAGAGTATAAAGAAGGGGCAGAATCAGTAGCAGGAGTTTATCAGAAAGTATATTGCAAGCTTAACCCGCTTGAATGTATTTTAGGAACAATAGCATAAAATAACGAAAGGAGAAAATAATTATGGCTACAATGTTTAGTACAATGTTTAACAAGACAGATATTGATATTTCAAAAAATGTCAAGATTCTAACAACAGCAATCTATAAAGGGTTCGATAGCGAGTGGAAACAAGTTATTGAAAAAGAGACTACAGACTTAAAGATCAATAAGAGAATGCCTTATGAGGGCATCGGAGCAGCACCAGAGAAAGCAGAGGGAGCAGACGCACAATCTAGCAGACTCTATGAAGGATATCAGGAGACTGTTAAGTTAGCCACCTTTGTTTATGAGTTACCTATGACTTGGGAGCACAGAAAATATGCTACTAAGAGCGCAAAATTCATTGAACAGGTTGGCGAATATATGGCTCGTTCTGTTAACTTACGTTATGAGTACACAGGTATTTCACCGATAGACAACGGCTTTACTGCTGCTGCTTACGCAGGTGGAGATACTAAGGCTTATTTTGCATCAGATCACGCATGGAAATCAGGCGGTACTTTTGACAATCTATTAACAGCAGCAGACTTGAGCAAAACAAGTTTAGAATCTGCTTTGATCGAGATTGCACAAGCAACTCAAGAGTTGAGTATCCCAGCCAAGATTATCCCTGGCAAGATAACAATTTCTAGCGACAATATTTTTGTATTGCCTGAATTGTTAAAAACTGTTCAAGACCCTGAATCTGCTAACAACACCATTAATGCTATTAAGAGTGAATTTTCTTTGAAAAAGAATCTTAATCATTACATGGTTGATACTGATTCATGGGTAATTGACGGACAAAACCCATCAAGAGTTTTATACGAATCTCAGGGACCAAGCTTTTCACAGTATATGGTAGATTCTAGCAAGAACCTTGTTGAAACTGGGATGTGCGCAATCGCATCTGGTTTTCACAGTATGGTTAATAGTTACGGAAACGACGGAGCATAAATTAAACCGGGGCTGGTTAATTTCAGCCCCACACGAAAGGAGTAAAAAATTATGACAGTAACAAATTTTCCGAATGGAGCCTCAAGTTTTGGAATCCCATTACTCGGCGGCGGTGGATTACCCGCTACAAAAGGAACAACTTTCTTTGTTGACGCTGGGGACGGCAAAGACAGTGATATTGGTACAGAGATTGGCAAGCCGTTCAAGACTCTTGAATACGCTTTAACAAGATGTACCTCTAACGCTTATGATGTTATCGCTTTAATAGGAAACACAACACACGACCTAGCAGCAATGTTGACAGTAGATATTAACAGACTGACAATTATAGGGCTAGACGGTTCACCAGGACGTAGATACGGGCAAAGATCAAAAGTATCTTTAGGCGTAACCGCCGTGGTTACTGATATTGCTACTATGATAAACACAGGTGTTGGTAACGTGTTTTCTAACATTAAGTTTATCGATGATAATACGGTTAACGAAAGTCTTTATTGTGTTATTGAGGGTGGCGAATATGCCCAATACAATAGTTGTGAAATGTATAAATCCGACCAAATGGACGATGCAGACGCAGCAGAATTGTGTTGTAACGGAGACTCAGCTGAGTTTAATAACTGTTTCATCGGATCAACTACAACAGCAACAGTTGGCGCAATCATCAGACCTTGTGTTACTTTAACACCAGAACTAGCTGGCTCTGGCTTATATGCGGTTGACGTTTCTTTTCGCAACTGTATCTTTGCAAGAAATTGCGGG
>Ga0307928_10004797_pt1 | contig 10230 bp, 9 predicted proteins | sample AceLakmetagen232_FD_201815 | JGI IMG/M metagenome (GOLD analysis project Ga0307928, IMG submission 201815) | Saline water microbial communities from Ace Lake, Antarctica - #232 | ecosystem: Environmental > Aquatic > Non-marine Saline and Alkaline > Saline | place: Antarctica: Ace Lake...
AAACGCTTATGATGGATCACACGAAGCCTCTGGAGTGACCCCAACCGCCAATATCATGATGGAGGACAATAATAATGCAGGTGCCAGATGGGGATTCCTTACGGTAAGAATTCCAGTAGGAACGTCAACCAATAGATGCGCCTTCGAGGGGGGATTAGCAGTTGCTGACTTCATGACTAACGTAACAGGTTTCGCAAACGGTTTAGTAGGTCATATAGGAGTAAGAGTACTTGCAGGCACCATTACCAGCACAGGAACACTATACCTATACGGAAGGAATTAAGACTATGTTTCAGGTAACACCTCTAATACTAGGGCAAATAGCTGAGAGGCTAAAAACAAGAGACCAGCCTAAGCATTGGCGAAGACGTAGGTCAAGAGTAAAAAAAGGGAAAAACATGCATAAAATAGTAAACAACCAAATAGTAGAATTCACTCAAGAAGAAGTAGCTTCTTATTTAGCAGCTCAAGCCATTGCCGCAGCAACAGAATACATCTCATTACGGAAAGTGGATTACAATCCCATTGGGGACCAACTAGATACGCTTTTCCACGAGTTAGATGTATCAGGAACTCTTTCCAAAGACGGAGAGTGGGCGAACCACATCAGACAAGTAAAATTAGACCATCCAAAACCATAGGTTTAAGTAATGAGTGATACCAAGACTACAACAGGTGGATTAAACTTCACCTACCCGATCAAAGGCGCGGTCGACTTTACTGTAACCTTCGAACCTCTATGGGCTAGAATATCAGCCCACGATCATACAGGTAGTGATAAAGGGTTACCCTTAGACGCGGACGGTTTAGAATCATTAAGCGTCACCACGGCAAAGTTGAACATAATCAACGACACTTTCATCGATGCACTAGATTTCGCGACTACTGGCCGCGTAAACATGTTGAAAGTTAACGCTTCTGATCTAGTAGAGGCCGGTACCGCCGTAGTGATGCCCCATTTAATCCTAACAGACGGGGTAACAGCACCAACCTCAACATCAGGTCAGGCACAAATATACGTTGACACAGCCGACGGAGATTTAAAAATAAGATTCGGTGATGGATTCACCGCAACCATTCAAACGGACAGTTAACATTATGAGAATAGCACCAACCTTTTTCACCGCAGCAGGGGTAGCAGCAGCCGGCGGAGTTTTGGCAAATCTAGGATCAGCATTTTTAGGCAGATCTAAAGACAACGCAGCAGCTCAGAAACAGAGACAAGATAGAGAAATCGCAGCACGTCAGCAAGAGCAAGCAGCCGGCAGAGTACAGCAAGCAGGTCAACAACAACTTAGCACGCAAGAGAGTACATCTAGACAACGCGTCGAAGCATTAGATAGAATCATTGGAGCATTCCGACAAAACCTAAGGATAAAGTAATGAGAAGGGTTGAGAGGCTTATAAAGCAAGTTCGTCGCGCTACAGACAACGAGGAATTCAACAACGATCAAGTTGACCCTCTAGGAATAACTACGCAGGAGATATCTGAGTTTTTAAACGAAGCACAAGATAACATCAAAGCACGTATCAGCGAAGTACACCCAAAGATCTTTATAAAGACTTCTACAATGGATCTAGTGGCTGGACAAGAGTTATATAATCTACCTTCGGATCTGTACTTAAACGGACGCATATTAAATATTGAAGCTAAGTTCTCTAACCAAACATCGGACTACACGAACCTAAGGCATAAGTCTATAAAATCAAGGTTGCCTAATGTAACTTCGGAAATACCTAGTTTTTACATAAAGATAGGGGACCAAATAGCTATACAACCCACACCTTCCAGGGCGTGGACTGACGGAATTAGACTAACGTATCAAAAGAAATTACCTTCTCTAGGTTTCCGCATAGGCCAAGTTTCCAGTGTTACAACCAGTGGAACAGATACAACTATAATTAGTTTAAATGCGTCACCTACAAAAACTCAGGATGCAGGTTTACCAGCTCTAGCAGAAGACTACATTACTCAATTTGACGAACTAACGGTAGTCAACAAGAAAGGCGTAATACAAGCGGCCGGATTACCTGTTAGCACTTACGACAGTGTAAATCAACAGGTAACCCTTGAAGAAGAACACGCTCTTTCTGCTTCCGAATCTATTACCGCAGGAGATTACTTGGTAGGAGGCTCTCAAGCTACTACTGTTGCTGATCTACCCGACACATGCGAAAGATATTTAATTGCATATGCGGCGTGGAAAGTACTCAAAACCGACTCAATGGTTGACTCTAAAGACCAGGAGCGAGAACTTGCGGCGATGTTATCTGAGATAGTAGCGGCTTTCAAAGAGGTAACAGAAGATCCCATCGAATTACTTATTGATCAAGATTGGGTTATATAATGGCAGTAACACACGGCATAAAAAAGCAGTACTCTTCATTCCTAGGTTTGAACGAGATAGTAGATGACATCTCTAGGGATGTGCGTTTTGCTACCGAGGCTAACAATGTCCACTTTATGGACGATGGTTCTTTAGCCAAGAGAAGAGGGTACAAGATATTTGATAAAGACGTAGGTGGTTACGGCATAGAGGGTTTTGACAACATAGACCCCGACACAGGCGCAGTCACCAAAGAAATATTGATCATATCGGACACCATAAGCAGAATGAAAACCGCCGTGCTGACTTTAACAAATAACTCTCTCCAAGATGTATCTATAGCCGTGTTCGGTGTAAATACTCAGAACGAATCTACATTAGGTTGGGGACAAGTAGGTTGGGGAGGCTTCCCATGGGGAGACCCTCTATCCAGAGGATACCATCTTACAGTAGAAGCAATTCCTCTTTACGACAGTGGAGGCGACTTAACAGCATCGGGAGCAACAACGGATTATTATCTAGCGGACGAAGTGGAATTAACAGGACCCACCATCGCAACACTTATAACACAATTAGCCTCGAATGCTTATATCTCTGCTGCTGCCACTGACGAAACCACGACACCAGCCCCCTTCTTAGAGCTACTATCCGGTGAAACTATGTTAGCTGGCGAGACTTTGGAATTAACTTATTACTATGCAGAAGAGGTAAATGGTGACTCTGCTTCAGGGTTTTCACTAGGTTTCGCAGATTTCAAAACAAGCCAAGACGCTTTCCATATAGACACAGCCCGTTTCAACAGATCTATTTATTTCACCACTGGGTTGGATCCTTTACAACAGTATGACGGCAATTCACTCTTTCGTGCAGGCATGGAAGCAGGGACAAAACCTACAGTAACCTCAGCGGGTGCAGGAGTTCTAGCAGGGGATTACCTTTATAAAGTACAACCATGGTTTAAAGACCGCAACGGACAAACTCATTACGGAGCGATAGGAAGCGCAAGTACATCTATTTCCGTAGCATCTAAGCAGAACATCATAACTATAACAAACGTGGAGGAAGGCAATGGATTCGACGCAAGAGGGGGCCACGCTGACGGTGCTCAAAGTGCCGCTTCTGTTAGCGGAGCTGTTACTTTGGTTATAGACGATGGGGGAAGCGGAAACCACACAATAGAAGCAGATGACAAGATAAGACTATTCAATAGTGACGCGGCTACCAATGCTTACGCAGAGTATAGAGTTACGGCAACAACTACTTCAACGGTGACCGTAACGTCTAGCGTTACCATAGGGTTAGTTAACGGAGTAAGAATCTCAACGGGTATATCTCTAGACCTCTACAGGACTATATCCAGCGGTACCACTTATTCATTAGTAGCACAAATAAACAATGATCCTTTTAATGCTACCCAAACTTACACCGACAATACAGCAGACGCAAGCCTAGGAGCTAGATTTCTTGAGCCATTAAGGACACCAGCCGAACCGCCAACAACGAAGTTCATCACAACCTTCGATAATTACCTACTACTAGGGAACAAGGTATCGGATCCCAACATAGCTTATTATAGTGAACCGGATGCCCCCACAAACTTCCCAGCTTTAAACAGTTTCTCTGTTGAATCGGACGACGGTGGTGTCATAACAGCCTTAGCCCAATCTAGCGACTCCCTCATAATATTCAGGGAAAAAAGTGTATACCTAATGGTAGGAGACTTAGCGAGAGATACAATAAGCGTAACCCAGATAAGCAGTGGCGGCATAGGATGTAAATCCCACAAAACCGTAGTGCCTATTAATGGCGTACTTTTCTTTTTAGGCGACCGTGGAGTTTATACCATGGTAGGGGCGGGGATACCTAAACTTATTTCAGGCCCTGTAACTAAGTCATTGACTACAAAGAGAATCATAGACGAAGAAATCCTAAGATTCACCAGAGCGGTAGCAATACACCACGTACAAGACAAACAGTACATTCTCTATATACCAGCGGAGGAAACCTTAAGTGGAGAACTCTACGCCAACAGTTCATCCCTGAATCTAGTATACAGCTATGATCGTGATTCATGGGCAAAGTGGACTGGTGTGAATGCTTCTACTGGGTTAGCTTATGCCGACGACAAACTATGGTTTAGTTCTAGGGAAGTAAGATCAGATGATTTAGCAGTCAACCTAAGAGTATGGAGACAGCACAACGACGGCGAGGTTCACGACTACGCTGACCAGCTAGACACTGTAGATTTCGAGTATGGTACAGGTTGGGAATCAGCAGGTAGCCCAGTGACAGCAAAGAAATTTCTAAGATTGAAACTCTACTCATTAGCAGATATAGACACACTACCACCATTAAAAGCATTCGTTGCAACAACTACTACTGAGATAGACTACAAAGAACACGCAACACATAGCTCATTATCTTTCAGCTTCCCTAGCAAGGGAGCCTCCTGGGACTCTAAATCTTGGGACTCATTTCCATGGGGAGGGGAACACAAATCTTCCTTTAAGTCTAAGTTACGTCGAGGCCAAGCGCGCTCTTTACGAGTAGTTCTTGCCAACGAAGAGTACAACACCAATGTATTATTTACAGGGTATGAACTCGAATACGCAGCCCCTCAGGGTAACACAATAAAAGGCTGAACACATTAATAAAGAAGAAAAAGTACGAAGGTAAACAAATGAAATTCAGAGAGATAAAGCCATTTAATGAAGGCCAATCCCTTACGGGTTACATAACTCAATCCTTGTTCTATGATTTAAAAAATCTAGTGGATGGACTCTTTCGTATTGATCTCGAAGAAAATATGGAGTCTTTCACTTATGAAGGAACAATTAGCGCGGGCACAGAAGCCGAAATTAGAAACCCTCTCTCGAACACTCCTGGCGGTAGACTGGTCGTTAAACACACTGGTGACCCTGGAATTGTTGATGGCGATACAGAGTGGACTAATAATTTTGTCTACCTAAAGAACGTAGGTTCTTCAGCAGCAACAGTAAAAGTAATATATTTCAAATGAGTTCACCAAGAGGAAACAACAACAATGTCATCACCAGATAACCTATTCCCAACAGATGCGGAATTACAGAAAGCAGCAGATAAAAGGTTTGCCGACATACGTCGACAACAAGACTTAGACAGGCTAGCCGCTCAACCCCAAGCTCAAGAAGTATTCGGAGAAGGAACACTAGGTAGAGTAGAAGAAGGCCGTTCCAAAGAAATAGCTGACCTCCTAGAAGCAAGAAACGCCCAGCTACAAGCAGGGGCACAAGACTTCGATGCATCCATCGCCAGACGACAAGCAACTATAGACACAGGCGGCAAAGACCCTGCCTTTCAACAAATCGAAGAAGCTGCACGTCGCGCCCAGGATGTACAAACTCAAACCTCTCTCCGTCAACTACGAGGGGACTTAGGTTCTCAAGGCGTACGCGGAGGAATCAATATACAAAATCAACTTAGAACTCTAGGCGGAGCAAACCTCGCAGAATCTCAACTACAAGGTCAACTAGCTCAAGCGAGATTATCCAGAGTAACCGGAGCAGAGAGCGCACTTGAGGGATTACAGGGCGACCGCGTAACTAGACAATCACAAGCTTTAAGCGCAAAGGAGAACACTCTTCTATCAGCCAGGGCCGACGAAGCATCAAGAGCAGATACAAACACCCAAAGAGCTTTACAAGAACGCCTAGGGCGATTACAGATCACAGAAGCTAGAGCGCAACAAGGGACGATCGATCAAGCAGCAGCAGGGCAAGAAGTCTTCGCAACGGCTCAGTTTAGAGCACAACTCGCGCAACAAGCCGAAGCCAACGAGATTTCTCGAGCCGAAGCAAACAAACCAGCACCAAGTTCAGGCAAGGTATTATGTACAGAGCTACACCGACAAGGTCTAATCTCCGACGAGATACTAAAGGGAGATCTAATCTATGCAAGAACCGTGCCAATTGAAACAAAGATCGGTTACTGGGTATGGGCGAAACCTCTAGCGAACAAATGTAAAACCTCAAAGTTATTAGCTTACCTAGCCTTGCCTTTTGTGAAAGCTTGGGCAACTGAAATGTCCTACAAGGTAGGTGTTTCTAAGAGAGGCTCTTTCCTCGGAAAACTAATGGTGAAGGTATTCGAACCCGCCTGTAACCTACTAGGGAAAACCCTCCTGAAATTAAATTTAGTGGAGCAAGTTGCTTCTCCTAAGACATTAACTAACTAATAAGGAGCAGCTTTTTTATGAATACACCTTTTTTCGGGGATGGCAATGAAAGCCTACTAAGTAAGATAGAACAAGAGAAAAACCTTTCGAAGCAGCGTCGACAACGTCAAGCGAATCAAGCCCTTCCTCCGGCTGAAGTTCAAACTAATGCAGACGCTGCCCTTTTAGCAGTAAAAAATCTCACAGATCAAAACCTCGTTAAGAACTCCAAGAGAGAACAAGAATCACAAGAAGCCCTTCAATCAGTAGATGAAGCAGACAGGTTTGAACAGAACGCCCAGATAGCAAAGCAAGCAGCAGATGAATCAAGTCAACTAGCTCAATCGCAGAGACAAGAAGCGGACCAACTAACTCAATTACACCAACAAGAAGAAGCCCAAGACGCTCAAGACTTAGACCAAGCCACCACTACAGCACAAGTAGCTGACTTAGCTAGAATAGGCCAAGACCCTGAAGTTTTAAAACAGATCCTACCTGACGTAGCAAAAACCTTAGGTGTAAATGTCAAGGCAATAAACGCAGACGTAGAAAGAGACTTCAAAGACGTACAAGACATTTTCGCTGGTCAGATAGACAGGAACAACGCACGTCAATTAAAATTACAAGAGAAGATAGTTGCAGGAAAGGGATTCTCTAAAGGCGAAAAAATCGCCTTAGGGATGGCAGCGATATTGCCTATAATTATAGGAGCTGCAAGAGGTGACCTAGGCAGAGGCTTGGCCGCGGCTGGGAAGGCAGTAGAAACTATTTCCAATCAGCAACTATCAAGGCAATCAGAAAACAAAGCAGAGTTGAAAAACCTAGAGACACGAGGCATAGACCTAGCCAAGGATAAACTAGCAATAAGGACCCAATTCCTAAACCAGAAAGGCAAGGTCTCAAGTATTGAATTAGCCCAAGAGGCAGCGAGAGAATCTTCTTTACAAAATGAATTAAGAAACAAGGGGTTAAAATTATCCAACGTATCAGCCATAGAAAAAGCCAAACAACAAAAAATCATTACTAAAGACGCTATACTTAAATTCGATGAGAAGGTAAGAGCCATAGCAGAAGGTAAATCACCAGAAGCCAAGAACCTAAAAATCTCAGGCGACCAAAGGAAAGCAGCAACCTTTTCCGTTAGAATGGCAGGGTCCGAAGACATCTTCGGTGTACTAGAAAAAGAAGGGTTCAGCCCCATAGAAGGAGAAGGCTTCTTAATCAACCGCCTAAAGACCGAGCAGAGACAATCATATGAGCAAGCGCAACGTAACTTCATCAACGCTTTACTACGTAGGGAATCAGGAGCAGCCATCTCAGACACAGAATTCGAAAGCGGTGGACAGCAATACTTTCCTCAACCAGGTGATACACCATTAGTTGTAGCTCAGAAGAAAGCTAACAGAGCGGTAGCAATAGCAGGTTTACAGGCAGAGGCTGGGAAACAAGCAATACAAGACATTCATGACTTACTAGGAGAGCAAGCACCAGTAACGAGAGTAGAACAAGAGGAGACTACTACAGCACCAACGGTGGATTTCTCCGAAATGAGTGACGAAGAACTTAAAAGAATCGTAGAGGGGGAGTAATGGCAACACCACAACAGCAAGCAAACAAAGAATTAGCACGCAGAGAATTAGCACGCAGAGAGGCAGCAAAACCCTCTCAGTTAGAAGCGGCTGGCAGGGGTTTAGTTCAAGGAGCTTCTTTTGGTTTCGCTGACGAACTATCCGCCGGAGCAGGAGCATCAATATCATCTCTTTCCGATACAGTATCTAACTTCGTTAACGGTGACCTGGAATTCGGTAACTTCATAGGTGAGTACAGAGACAGAGTAGAGAAAGCCAGGGCAGCCGATGCGGCAGCATCCGAAGCATTCCCCAAGACTTTCTTAGCTGGCCAAGCAGGTGGAGCCATAGCATCAGGGGCATTAACCGGCGGAGCAGGTCTGGCAGGCAAAGGATTCGCAGGAGCGGTAAAACTAGGAGCAGGCCTTGGAGGGCTAGCAGCAGCAGGATCATCTGAAGCAGACCTCACCAAGGGCGACGTTGGTGGATTAGCTCAAGATGTTATTCTAGGTAGTGCCATAGGTGGAGCAACAGGCGTCGGTGGTGAAGCAATATCAAGAGGACTAGGAGCAGCAGGCGGAGCCATAGGTAGAACCAGACTAGGCGGAAAACTCAAAGACATAGCATCAAACATCATACGCCCAAAGGCGGTAGCGGCAGACTTAAGAAACGCAGCAAAGGCGAGCACAAAGAAAGCATTCGATCCAAGGCTAAACAAAAACCTAGAGAGAGGCGTTGAAGGCTTACAGAAACGAGGTGTAATAACAACGGACCGCAAAGCTTTTCAGAACATGGACAAGAGAGACCTCTTTGAAGTAGTCGGACAAGAGGCGGACACCTTAGGTAAATCTATTAGCAACGTAACAAAACTAGCAGACGAAGCAGGAGTCGACTTTGGTTCTGATACCGTGGGCCTACAGATATTACGTAAAACCGCAAAGGATATACGCAAGGGTTCTACATCGGATGAGTTTATTACTTCGATCGACAATGTAACAGACTTGTTAAAGAATAGACATTTAAAGGCCACTGACCTACAAGGAATCAAGCAAGAGCTAGACGGACTAATCAAGACCGGACAAAACCTAAAATCAATAAAGAAAGCCCAGATGAAAACCTTGATGGGAGTTCGCACCAAGATAAAAGTAGCCTTAGAAGACAAGATAGACGACGCAGCAACAAGGTCACCTCAACTAAGAGCAGAACTAGAAAGCCATGATGTAAAGAACTTCGCAGAACTAAACGATGCATTCGGTGACACTGCAGTAGTAAAGAACACCTTAGGCGATGCAGCAGCCTTAGCAAATTTCGAAGAGGGAGCATTCCAAGCATCACCTCTTTCCGAACAGCTATCAGGGGTATTCGAACAAGAGGGTGTATTAGGAGCAATAACAAAAGGTGCAGCTAAGATAGCAGGTGGTACAGCCGAAGCAGGTGTAAAAGGAGCCGCGGCGGTAACTCGTACAGTGGGGCCAGTAGCTAGGAAGGCTGCTCAACTACAAAGAGATTCCGCCCTAGTAGCACGCCAGTTATACCAATCCATAGACGAAGACAATATAGTTAGCGACGAGCAAGAACGAAAAGCGCACGCCGGTAGAGTGATGAACAATTCCGCACTTAGCCACGCTCAGAAGTTTAACGAAGTAAATAAATTAACGACCACGGGTGAGATAGACCCAAATCTAATTCCCAAGAGGGATGTACAACAGATTTTAAAAGAGATTGATAAACAAAATAAAGAATTACGGGCTGAGGTATTACGGGAGCTGTAGCAGCGGTGGGAAGAGTTGAAAGAATTTTAAAGAAGGCGGCAATATTTTGCTTACTAAAATGGGCAATCTCAGAGTCTGAGACTACCCACGGCATACTTATATTTTTACTTAGCGTACTAGATGAGATCTAAATATAGGTCTTTCAGTATACGACGAAGTTTCCTATTAATCCCAAAGAATCTTTTTCGGGAATAGTTATCGGTAATTCCTAAGAGCTTACCAATTTCTTTATGCTTATATCCTGCGTGTCTGAGTTTGAACAATCTACGATCAAGAGCGGATACAGTACCCAATGCTTCATCGATATACTTACCCAGCATCTTAGCCTTGGGCGGTTTACGGTTTATATCCTCTAGATCATTAGTACCCTC
>Ga0307928_10004799_pt1 | contig 10229 bp, 18 predicted proteins | sample AceLakmetagen232_FD_201815 | JGI IMG/M metagenome (GOLD analysis project Ga0307928, IMG submission 201815) | Saline water microbial communities from Ace Lake, Antarctica - #232 | ecosystem: Environmental > Aquatic > Non-marine Saline and Alkaline > Saline | place: Antarctica: Ace Lake...
AAAACCCCAAAAAAGAAACCGACGCGTTCACGATACCGACGTGGTGGGCGTTCGTGCAGGAGATGAAAGAAAAAACGGGAAACTGTGGCGTTTGCTTGTTGACATTCCCAACCCGTGGGCATATCGTTCAACACACTACGGAACCGGCGTGAGTCTCTGACGATCCCGACGCGTTCGTAATAGCTTTTTCAACAGTCGAAGATTCCCGATTGCGAAAATACTAAAACGAAAGGAATTTCATGGACAGAAAAGAGTTACAACTGTTGGTGGACGGATTCCAACAAGCTGGTATCGAAGATAGGGTATACCGGTGTAAAATTATGACGTTACACACCTTCGATATCGGGGACGCACATTTTACAATTGATATCGAGAACGAAAGTTGCGGTGTCTCAAAAATTGAGAGGGCTTGAAATGAGCAAGCAGAAACTTGACCATCAAGTAGTGTTCATAGTGAATTCATACGGGCGTCAGGCTCGCATTTGTCAAGCGTTAGGCCGTGCAGAAAAGGTTTTGGGTACTGACTGGTATCGGAAACTGCAAGGGCGTGAGGGAGCTGTGAGGACGTGGGTCGAACACGACATGAAGGCCGTGGCGTTCCCGGTGTCTCGCGATGATCTGGACAGGATGTTGTCCGGCTTCATTGATTGGGCAATTGAAAATGGGCAATTGAAGGCGTCTGACCTTCCGGCATTTTGCGAAGAAAGCCCATTCCGGTGGTATTTCGGGACTGACGAAACCGGACGTGTGAGGAAGGTGTGAGACATGGAATCTTTCGATCTAACTTTTGAACATCACGGTGAAAACAGGAAAAGGAAACTTCGACTGTTTATCAGTGACAAAGAACCGGACTGTGTGTCTGTGCAGGTCGATGGCAGAGACCATATGTTCATACCATTCGGCGTTTTGTCGGGTGGCGCGCAAATACTTGGAAGTGTATTTCGGGGGGAATCGTGAAAGAAGAATCGACCGAAAGGCAATATGATATCGAGTACTGGACGGTTGCGAAAGCCGCTGCCCACATCGGGGTTGACAAGTCAACGTTGTTTCGGTGGATCGCAGGGCATCGGATTGCGTTTGAAACCATCCCGATGAAAACGAACCCGGACAAAACCCGTGTAATGATCCGTGCAGATGTTGCGGAAAAAGCACGACTTCAGAGACAGGAGACAGGACGCCAAAAGAGACGGCCCAAACCGCCCACAACGTTCCAATGGTTCCTTTCACTTTTCAGGAGATTTTGAAGATGGCTAGGTCAATGATCCGCACCGCAAGAACGTGGCGACCCGCCGCCGATGTTCAACCGTCGCCGCCCGTTATCAAAGGGATTTTCATCGAAACTGTTACCCGGACAAAGAAAGGGTCTGATGCAAGTTACCTGCTGATCCGGGAAGGTGGTGGCGGTCCTGACTGGCATGTCTACGCTTATCACTGCCTGTCGAAAGAGGGCGGAATTGATGCGATGGTCGAAGGACGCCCGTATCAGTTCGTTTTTCAGGGGAAGAACCCCGCCAAAGAGGACGGCAAGAGTGGATACATGAACATCGACATGTACGAACTCGAAGACTTGAATGACACCGCCGTGACGGTCGAGCTAGACGATGGACCCGAAGAGAAATACGACCCGGAAACCGGGGAAGTTTTGGGGGTCGATCCCGACGGCGTGGAATACCCCGAAGGTATTCCCGCCGGTACTACCATTCGACCGCCCCTTGACGATGGAGAATAAACCTTGTGGCATTCGATGCTATACAACTGAGTGACGATCTGGTTTCATATATCACTGACCGTCGCCAAGATGGTATGACGGTCTCACAAGTTGCGGATAGCTTCGGGGTTTCCCGGTCAACAATATATCGGTGGTCAAACGGGGGACTTCCGTCCCCCGGAAACCGTGGAGAGTTGCGACACAAGGTAGACCAGAAAGAAGACTATCAGAAACGGAAACGGAAGAAAAAACGAGATGATGACGGTGGGGGGATTGACCCGAAAGACACGTACGACCGCGGACCATATTTTTACCCTGACGCATTTCAAGAAGCAGCCGAAAACCCGGATACATTGATACGTTCCAATGTTCGGATTACGATCATGGGAACGGACGGTGTGTCGATAGATAAATGGTCAGAAACGTTCGGACCGGGTTCTGATGCAATGCGGGAAGGCATGGAGGGGGAACAGAAGAAAGCATATGACAAATACCCCGGCATATCTCCCGTCATAACCATCCTGTTGACATTTCAGAAATGTGTGACGGATGGCTAAAGAAGTTAGATGGTATGGTGAGGTTGAACCGCCACACGATGGACAAGCGTGGGAATATAAAGGTCGTCTACGTTCAGTGTTGGAAGGAGACATTCTTAAGAAGACCCTATCAGGGTGGGAAGGAAACGAGATACTGGCAAGGGATTCAACGAAGATATGGAAGTCTCTTGGATTCAGTGGCGCGCCGTCTTGTCCGGGTGCATTTTTTTCGCGGGTTACACCGTCAAGCGGATGCCCTGCATCGGTAAATACGTTGTTGGAGTGGGGTGTACATGGAGGGTGGGTCGAAGCGTTACGGATGAAAGCCGTATCGGGTCCGCTGTATCATTACGATCTGAAGAGCGCGTATCATTGGGCATCACAATACCTATACCCTGAAAAAACACACTATTACGAAGGGGAACCGAACAGGACAGAATGGGTTGGTGCGGTGATCTTGTGGGAAAACCGTCCAGACCTTCCCCCGTGGTATAGAAAAGCTGGAAAGATCGTCGTGATATCATCTGAAGATGTTGACTACTACGGGTTGAAATTCCAGCATTGTTATGGTGTGGACTGGGAAGAATCCACGGTTGACGTTGGAGATGCCATATGTAGATGGTATGACGTTGTACCACCCCGCACGTATAAACTCATTACTCAGTCATTCTGGGGTCGCTGGATCGCTTCAGGGCGTTGTGTGCGGCTGATCTATCGAGATGGAAAGGTTGTCAAGGAAATTCCGATGAAAACCGTAGGTCGAGCGGGCCGGAATCTCGTATGGGCATACTTGACGGTCTCACGGGTCATACAACGTGTGTGGTCAGCGGTCGATGTTGACACCGCCGCAGTATTTGTGGATTCGATCATCACGAGAAATCCCGACGTTGAACTCGGGAATGAATTGGGAGATTGGAAACTGGAAGCTGTCCACGAAAAAGGGTTGTGGATTGATTCGGCAGGTGTCTACACTGCTTTACCTGTAAACAATTTTGACAGGTCGAAATGGTTGCGACATTCTGGACATGTAGCGAAAGCGAAACCCGGTGCGTTGCCATTCGCAAAGGACATGTATTCAGAAGGTCGAAGGGGAGGATTCCTTCCCGACGTTGGGAGTGCGTAGAACATGAAGAAAAAAGGGTTTCATTTAGGGTTTCTGGAAATGCCACGGATGTCGGTATTTTTACTCTTTTACATCTTACAAGAGGATTGAGAATGTTACACACAAAAGCAATCGCAGAAATACTATACACTGCACAGCGGGTCTTAGATACATTCGACCCGGATCACAACCACACCCCCCGTCCTGAATGGTCGGTACTGACACCGGAGAAACGGGATAAGTGGATAGGAATAGTGGAACAAAGCGTAAATGCAATCCCAAGGCGTACACCAGAGGATCAGCATAATGCTTGGATGGTTTTCATGATTGACGACGGGTGGAAACGTGGAGGGAAACTAGACTCTGATAACAAGGAACATCCCTCGCTCTGTCTTTGGTCGGGACTATCCAGTCTTGTCAAGGAACGGGACTTTCTGACGTGTGGGATTTGTGACTCACTAGGAAGGGGGGGGCATGGACAGAAGCAAGGAACCGACAGTCCAGCCGCCTGAATGTCCATATTGCAGTAGTCTGCGTACGCATTGGATCAAATCGCGCGCACCACTCACGACGCGACTGGAGTATGGAGGAAAATACGTGTGTTTCGACTGTATATCACATCATTGGTGTGATATCCCTACATGGATTCGTACAACGGCACGCAAGGAAGCGGGGTTGACGGCATGAGGGGGTATATACCAAAAAAACCGTCGTTTCTTTATTGGTGTGGATTTTCGGCAACCGCGGTTGTCGCCATCGTTCTTTCATGGTATCTGAATGTTTGGTGGTTCCAGTTCATGCAGGAATACACCGCACAATAAGTATATCTTCTTTTTGAAAGGTGGTGGTTTTATGGTTGCGTAATTCAATGCCGATGTGTGCGAAAAAACGCTACCCATAGAGATAACCCTTCACGCTGTATGAACTTAGCCCCCTATGTGTGACGTCACACATAGGGGGCTTTCTTGTTTATAGGAAGTTTTTTGATATATTTCCTGTAGTCTTTCCATTGAAAGGGGAAAAGATGAAACAAGTTGACGCGGCGAAAATTCTAGGGGTAACACCCCGAACACTCCGTGACTGGACTACCGAATGGGCCGCGCGTCCTCTTGCGGGTGCGCCTTCATTCGAGAAAGGAGAGAATGGAAAGTATGAATTCAACGAAGAACAAGTTTCCCATTTCCGCAAGCATTTTACCGGAAGAAAGAGAGGACGAAAACCGAAGGGAACGGCTTCAGATTCTATTCAAGCGAATGCCGATGGACAAGAACCCGACGCGCTGGAACTCCCTGAATTGGTGGTTGCACCGCCAGATATTGAGACTCCCGCGTCAAGTGGGATCACTCCTGATGACGCGGCGAACAGTTCTGAAGCTATTGAAACGCCTTCCGGGGATTCAGTAAAACCGGAAGAGAAGGAAGACGAAAATGGACAAAATGAAAGAGACAACAGAGGTGAATACATCACCGGGTCATGGTGACGGTGAACCACTCGCGGAAGATTGGGAACAAGCGTCTGCCGAAGATCAGAAGCAAGAAGGGAGAACAGCGGAAACGAGTGAAGGGGGTACCAGCCTTGGTGATCTTCTTTCAGAACAAGACTGTGCAAATATCGGATCGACTCTGTTCGGGCTGATGCCGTCTATGCTCCTGAAGTCAGATGTGTTTATCTGGACACCTGAAGAGTCAAGACAGTGGGGTACGTCGGCAAAACCAATCCTGTCCGAATGGATTGAAAGAATGGGCGCGGATCGCGACGGCGCGAATGCCGTTATGTTGCTCATGACAACGGTTCTGATTATGTCGGGGAAGGTGTCGGCATACAGAAAAGAACAGGAAGTGCTGTCAACCACAGGGAACGAAGATGAGAACTCTCCAGCCTGAACAGGATGCAATTTTCGGGTTAGCAATCGGGGCAACAGGAACGGGGAAAAGTCTCCACACCCGACGGATGATACCACGTCTGTTGCGGTGGTCTCCTCGTGTTCTTGTACTTGACCCGAAAGGTGACTACAGAAACGAATGTGGAGGACTCATTTCTGTTGGTGATACAATCCGGTGGCTGGCATCCGACGCCCCCGGAATTGTCGGATGTATGATAGTTTCAGATATCGACCGGGATTACATCGGACGTGCGATATGGAAATACGGTTCTGTCTTCGTTGTTGCTGATGAATTCCAATTCTACGGAGATTCGACCCGGTTCAAGTCGGATTCATGGCGTCAAATTGTGACGATGGGACGGTCTTACGGTATCAAGGTGATTGCAGTTACCCAACGCCTTACAATGTTACCGAAAGACCTATTGACAAATGCAACGGATATCCTTATGTTCCGCACATCGTGTAACAGGGACACTAAGTCATTGATCGACGTTGCTGGCGATAGTGCCGGGCGTGTCTCTAGCTTACCAAGATTCAGAGCTTTGAAATGGGGAGAACACCCCGAACTTTGGGAGGCCTGAGATGTTGAACAAGGCAATGGTTACAAAGGTACTTATTGGTATCCTTGTAACAGTTCTTGGCTTGCGGATCAGTGATCTGATGAAGGCACGTGGTATTTAACCGCGTGTCCCTTTTTACTTCATAGGCCCGGCAAGGTCCGGGGATGGAGGTTCTTTACATGGCAAATCTTCTGAGGCATTTCGTCCGACGGTCCCCCGTTGAAACATGGTCCGACGGTGCCACGGTCTTGATTGACATTCCACGCCAAGAATGGATCAAGAGTATGGTTCTGAAATTCACGGGAACGATCACCATTGGCGTTGCGGACGCTTCCGCCGTTGTTGCCGAATCGGTCTTGAAAGCTATTCGACGTATCCGTATTCTTGCGGACGGCGAACCAATCCTCGACTGGACCGGTCCCCTTGCGTACGAATGGGCACGTCTGAATAACGGTATCGCGGGTGCAATCGATGCCCCGGCTGTTACCGTTGCGACTGACACCTTCTCGGTTCATATCCCTCTCGGTCCGGCATATGACTCCGATTTCAACGAAACTGACAACCTGATCCCGGCAAATGGTTATGACTCCTTGCAGGCGGAAATTACATGTGGTTCCACGACCACCGACTTCTTGACGCCCGCTGGAACTACAACCCTTGCGGTATCTGCAACCACGTTGCAGATCATCAGTCAGCACCACGTACCCGGTCCTCCGAATGCACAGGGCATTTCCGCCGCACGTCGTTTCTCGACTGAGCGCATAGGTGTTACCGTGTCGGGGGTCAATACCGATGCAGAAACCACCTTCAGCAAACGAAACGTTTTCGTGAATGGGATTCTGATTCGGCAGGTATCCGATGGTGTACTGGTTGACACCGTTGTCACGTCCGCGCAGGTGTATGCCGGTGGGTATGAAGTATACCCGTGGCAAACCGTTGCGGATAATCGCGCGTTTTTCACCGGACCGGCTGGTATCGCACCTTCGACTGGATACCTGTATATTCCGTTCAAGCTTGAGGGGAAAACACTGGAATCCATTCGCATGAACAGCGTGGACGCAAATCTCGTGGTGCATTGTGTGGAAGCACATCCGGGAACTGCCGATTCATACGAGGTATGTGCGGTTGAACAGTCGGAAGCACCCGCCGCTGTTTCTGACGGAAACTGAATCTTTCAACATCTGAACACGTCAAGAGGGCCGGGCATCATGCGACGCCCGGCCTTTTTTCATGAGAAAGGGAAAACATGGCTCTGCTTAAGACGCAAGACGAAAAAAACCGATACAACAGCGATCACAAACTCGCGAAGGCCGCCGGGCGTGAAGATATCCGCGATCTCATGCGGGCGTTTATCAAGAAGTTCCGCGCGTATCCCGTTCAACAATCACGGGTTTACTGGCGTATGATATCTCCCTCTCCTGATCCGGTGACACCAAATACAGCAGGAGACACACCGTCTGCTATTCCGGGGAATGTGCCGGTGTCAACGTCTACTGCTCAGAAGTCGGCAGAGGGTGCGATCAAGTTGCCAGACCTTTCCGCAATTCCCGCACTTGCCCCGGTAGTTTCATTCGTGAAGTCAATTCCCGGCGTCGTGGGAATTTCAGAAAGCACAGGTATACCGCCCCTGTATCTTGCTGGTGGTGGTGCTGTTCTACTCATTGCATTGATGGGGAAGAGGTGAAGCATGGGTTTCAATTGGAAGAAATGGGGAAAGAGACTTTACCGAGGGACGGCAACCGCTGTCGGGGCATGGTTTGGAGGCCCCGCCGGTGCACAAGCTGGATATCAAGCCGCTGACTTCAGTATCAAGGGCGTCGAATTCATGTCAGAAGACAAGGAGAAACAAACCATCAGCGTCACGAATGCCATTGATCGGGGCATTGCATACGTGGACGAGCAAACTGGAAAACTGATGATACCGAAGGTTCCAGAGGCACCTCCTGCAACCCCTGCAAATAGTGCGGCTGTCACATCTACAGGGGTCACAGATACCGGTGTCTCGACTCCTGTGTCCGGTGTTGCCGTTCTTGGATTCGTTGGCCTCATCATCTATCTGGTAAGGAGATACAAATAATGTCTGGAACTATCGTAATGGAGGAAGCGCAGGGTGTCGGGGCTGATGTGTTCTACCAAGCAGAACCCTCTGCAACACCGAGAACCGCCCGTGATGTGTATGAATGGTCAGTCCAGAAGACGAAGGAAATGAACAGAGGTGGATTAACCAGAAATGCAATCCTTACCGCTGTCATTGGTGCCGTGATCCTCTACGCTCTATCGAAAGGTTGAACATGTCTCGTGAAGTATATGCAGACTTCAGTGACCGTAAAGCCATTATCGGCGGATGGAATCCGGTCCTGATATCTTCGGGGTATGCTCAATTTCTGAACAGCGGAACCGGGGATCGTCTCGGACGATATGGTATGCGCTGGAATGGAAAAATCGATTCGATCTATTGGACAAACCTTCGGGAAGTTCCCGGAACCGTCCCAACACCCAACGTCAGATATGTCTTTCTCGTTGGTGAAGCTCCCGACGAATTCCCACAAGTTCCCGAACGCACATACTACCCGCACAACGGTGGACTGGTGTCAACACAGAAGGAAGTACCTGTTGTTGTTGGCAACGCCGCGCCAACACTCTTGTATACCATTGATGAAGGTTTCGACGGGATCAACGTCCTCGTAACTCATCCTGTCGCGGATTCTCGAATACTCCTACTTCCTTTCCTGATCCGCAACGATCCGACGGCACCGGTTTCTCTTGACTTTGTACCGGATCATCCAATGGATCAGGTAGACTTCATGGGAAACGGAACCCTGAACCCACATCGAAACCGTGGATATACCATTGAAACATCTGCAATCCGTGAAAGTGGCGGTGTCTTTTTACCACTTGGGTGGCCTGCAAATGCACTGTATGGACAGGCTTATCCGGTTGGATTGTCTGACAATCCAGAGGTTACTATACGTTTCTACGCATAAAAAGGACGGTGTTCATGGGAACGGTAATCATCGGTCCACCTGAAGCGGAAAGTCTGACAGCAGGACCGCCAGAAGTGGCTGTAGAACAACAGGAACCACCAGCAACGGAATATACTTGGTTCGATAGGAGTATTTTCGGTGTCGTACGAGACTTGTGGCTTACTGTGACTGGCGATTTATCAGGAGAAGTTGACCCGAATAGCGGACTAACAGCAGGGACGGCATACCAAAAAGAGCAAGAGAAAAAAGCCGATGTATATGCCGGTGATCCAGATACAGGAATAACGGGAGTTGTAAAAAATCTGGAGATTGTAAAAAACGTTGGTGCAACCTTTGGTATCCTGAAATGGGCAGTGATTGGATCACTGGTTGCGTTTGTCTTCGCTGTCGGTTTGGCAACTTTCAAGAAGGTAGCATGATGTGGTATATAGTCGCTTCAGGACTGGCGTTCCTTACGTCATTGTATTTCTATCGCAATAAGGCCGAAGATATCCCATATCGTATGTTTCGATATGATGCAATAAGAAACGCCGCAACAGCACATGGGATTGACCCGGAACTTCTGTACTCTATTGGCTGGAAAGAATCGAATCTGACGTTAAACGCACGCGGTGCCCTTGACGAACTTGGACCTTTCCAAATGAGACCGGCAACATTCGGGGACGTGCGATCTGGCAACCCCGAAGAAATGCTGACATCATGGACCGTTGCGTCCGAAGCCGCCGCTGCATACGTCAAATGGTTGCTGGAACGTCCAGCGGTGAATGGTGACACGCTCAAGATGTTGAAAGCCTATAATGGTGGCATTGGGAACCTAGAACGTCACACAGTGTCCCCTGAAGCGGTTTTATACGCTTCTGATGTTCTGCGTATCATGAAAACAGAGGAATACCAGTGAATCCGCTAAAAAGCTGGCCTACCAACCGAAGTGGCACGGGGTCGTTTTATGGTGTCTTGTTCGATGGAGCAGACAACATGTCAGGACCGGCACCATACGCGGGTACTCTTACTGCATGGTCAGTGGAATGTTGGGTTACGCCGATTACTCTCGGTGCGCTTGATTGCATTTGGTGCTTTGGTTCTAATCCTGTCACCGTCGGTGAAAGTCCAACTCTATACATAAGAAGCACAGGGCAAATTACCGCAACTATGCACGGGGCCGAAGACCTAACTACAGCCGGGGGGCTTGTTTCCAGCGGTGTATCGGCACACATCGCAGTAACGGTCTCGGCTACTTACGTAATGCGGATATATGTTAACGGTGTGCTTGTCGCCACGAACGCAATGGCAATAAGGAACCCCGGAAACGATCGCACACAACTAGGACAACGCCTTGGGAACCTGTTCGGAAGTAACGTTATTATTACGTCTTTCCGGGTATGGGAAGATGAACGTACCATTACAGAGGTACAAGACAATATGTACCGACCTTTGTTTGGTTCCACAGCAGGGGGGTT
>Ga0307928_10004800_pt1 | contig 10228 bp, 18 predicted proteins | sample AceLakmetagen232_FD_201815 | JGI IMG/M metagenome (GOLD analysis project Ga0307928, IMG submission 201815) | Saline water microbial communities from Ace Lake, Antarctica - #232 | ecosystem: Environmental > Aquatic > Non-marine Saline and Alkaline > Saline | place: Antarctica: Ace Lake...
ATTATTCCACGAGATAGAGTTTTTTTGAAAGATGGAACAAAATGTTTCTGTTTAAAGAATTTTAAAGGGGGATTCTAAAATGGATTTAAGAAAAGGAACGAAAATTTATTACACAGGCGATATGGCAAATAGTGATGGATTGGGCAAAATCGCTAATAGATACCAAAATCAATGGGGAGATTTTGTTGATGTTGAATTAGACGATGGAAGAAAAATGAATTGTTTATATGCTAATAGTTTTTCAGATGAATATAACGGGCATAAAGGAACGAAATTTGTTACCAAAAAAGCTTATTTGAAATGGAAAGAAGAAATGTCAAAAAGATGGTATAAAAAGTATTTAAAAAAATAGGAGGATTTTAAAATGAAAATTGACCCAAATATAACTCATCCTGATTTTATAACGAAAAAATGGAAATTACTCTGGATTGATAGAGAGCATTATGATGATTATTCAAGTGCTAGAAATTGCAAAAGATTGATAGGAACAAATGGAAAATTTTGGGGGTACAGTGATTCAGAAAAATTGCAAGATAATGGGGAGGAATTTTAATATGGCAAATTTGATTGATGTCAAATTAAAAGATACTAATTTTACGGAAGATATAAAAAGAGATTACAAATATCTAAAAGCAATTGAATATAACGATGTGGTCAATATTAGAAGTGCCATTGCGTATGTTCAAAGCACGCTTGATTTTCACAAACAAAAAATAAAAAATGATTGGTAAGGAGGATTAATAAATGAAATATCGAATTGTCCAAGATATTAATTCTGATGAAGAAGTTATTGTGTTTGAAACGAATGATTTTATAAGTGCATTGAAAGAAGCCCGAAAAATGGCAATACAAAAAGTTGATAGGTTTTTTGTATATTCTAATATTCCTAATTCGGATATGTGCATTTCTTATGATCCATTAGGGAAGGAAACAATTTTATAAGTACTCAAAAAGGAGGATTAAAATGTTACAAAAAACTTATATAAAGATTGCTGAAATGTTTGCCTTTACTCCGATAATTAGTAATGAGAAGGCATTATATGGGTTTTTTGGAGGCAAGTTAAGAATTAAAAATATTTTAACTTTTAAAGAAAAACCACAATATAAATGTGAAGTTTCTCAAAAGAATACTCAAAAAGTTTTGGATTTAGCCAGAAAAATTAAGGAGGATTAATATGCCAACTTTTGCAAAAGCCAGAAAAAATATTACCGAAGAAATAGAAAAAATGATGAGCACCTGGACAAAAAAAGAACATGAAAATTTTACCAAATACTTATTCAAAAATCGGCAAAAAGACCAAAGGGAAAAGGAGAATAAAGATGATAAAAGAAGAACATATTAAGGCGAAAATAAAACTATATGAAAGATAGAAAAAAGGATTAAGTAATGACTACGATATAGAAGTAAAGAATCTAATAATCGACAAGAATGGATATATAGCAGATATTGTTTTTAGGGAAAAAGATTATACCGAAATATACAATAATTGCAAGTATAAAAAAGAAATTATTGATAATATTAATAAGGAGGAAAATAATGAAAAAAGTAACAGAAGTAAGTAAGGAAAAATTTGACGTTTATGTTACAATTCAAAATTCTGGACTAACTAATATGTTTTCTGTTGCCCACGTAATAACTTATGCTCATAGACTTTGCAATGTAGAGTTAACCAAAGAAGATTGTATTTTTATTATGGAAAATTATGCAGAATTATCTGGAAAATATAAATAAACTTGACAAATAGTTTTATTTTTAGTATAATCTTTACAGAAACAAGTTAATTAGTAAAAAGGATTAAATAAAATGTTAAAAGCTTTTAAATATAGGTTATCTCCCGATAAAGAACAAGCGGAAAAAATCGATAAAAATATCGGTTGTGTCCGTTGGATATATAATTATGCTTTGGCAAAAAAGATGAAAGCTTGGCAACAAGATAAGAAAAATCTAAGTAGATATGATTTACAAAAAGATTTGCCTATATTGAAAAAGCAAGAAGAAACAAAATGGTTAAAAGAAGCTGATTCTATAGCATTGATTTTTAGTTTGTTAAATCTCGACAATGCTTATCAAAAATTCTTCAAAGAACATAAAGGATATCCTAAATTTAAAAGCAAAAAGAAAAGTAGATTAAGCTATACTACTTACCATTGTATTGAGGTTAATTGGGATAAACAAAAGTTAACTATTGCCAAAAATAAAGATATAAAGATTAAGCTACATCGCAAGTTTGAGGGGGAAGCAAGACAAATAACTATTAGCAAAACGCCAACGAATAAATATTTTGCTTCTGTATTAGTTGAAACAAAGGATAAAGAAAAAAAGAAAAGAAAGATAACTGAAAAAACCGCTATCGGAATTGATTTGGGAATTAAAACTTTTATCACAATTTCAGATGGTCGAAAAATTGACAATCCCAGAGTACTTTACAGATTCGAAAAGAAATTAGCAAAAGAACAGAAACGATTAAGTAAAAAAAAGAAAGGAAGTAATAATAAAAATAAGCAAAGAATCAAGGTTGCCAAAATTCACGAAAGAATAACTGATATCAGAAAAGACTTTTTACATAAGTTATCTACTGAGTTGACCCATGAAAATCAAGTGAAGTCGATAATAATAGAGGATTTGAATGTAAGAGGAATGTTTAAAAATCGCAAGTTATCAAAAGCAATAGCGAATGTAAGTTGGAGTAAATTTATAGGATTATTGGCTTACAAATGTGATTGGTATGGAGTTAATTTATTAAAGATTGGTCGATTTGAGCCAAGTAGTAAATTGTGTTCAAAATGTGGAATTATAAATCAGGAATTGACTTTATCTGACAGGGAATGGACTTGCAAAAATTGTGGAACTAAGCATGATAGAGATATTAATGCGGCTATCAATATTAAACGATTCGGGTTAAACCCAAAAATACGGCAGGGACTGTCGAAATCTAAGTCTGTGGAGAGAGCATAAGACTTACATACTAAGTAAGCAATTCTCGATGAAGCAGAAAGCCTTATAAAATAATAACTATATTGTTTTTCAGGGTTGCCGAGCAACACAAAGCTCAACAAGGTCGTCCACGAGCAAATTCGCCTGAAGCAAAAAAAAGAAAACTTGTTGCCGAGCAACACAAAGCTCAACAAGGTCGTCCACGTCAACCGATTACTTTTACCATAAAAAGCGATTGTAGTTGCCGAGCAACACAAAGCTCAACAAGGTCGTCCACGAGATGATATTTGCAATATTATTGATAAGGAGGATAAAAAATGAGACCAAGTAAGGATTATACATTTTTTGAAGAACCAAAAATAAAGGAGAGTTCAGAGGCAGAAAGGTTTATTGAAGACTATGGAGTGGATGGCGAAAAGCTTCGTTTAAGCAATATATCATACAATTACCATCCAAAAGAGAAAGGATATGCAACAAGGGGGGTATTAAGGTTGTTTTGCAAAGATTGCCCTGAAATGAAAGAATGTAAAGGGCAAAAATGGAATATTTGCAAATACCGGATGCACCTACTGACCGTTATCAATAAAGAATTGGCAAAGCAAAACAAGGGTTTGAAAGAAGATGTGGCAAATTATAAGGAACTTTTAGGCGAAAAGTAAGACTGAAACCCTTGCAAAATAAGGGATAAAAAGTTTTTTTAAAATAATTTGAATTTTATTTGATTATTAAAAAGAAATATTATATAATTATAATGGTAAAAGAAATGAGGGCATAAGTGGTTCCTATTATATACATTCAGCGTAACTTACCACTCGCCCTTAAAGGAAATCGGGGCACACGGCAGTTCCTATAAATACATTGGCGAATTACTTCCCGCCCCCAAATCAATAAAAAATATTATCGGGCATCGGTGATTCCTATTACAGGACAATTAGGCGGTTTAACCACCGCCTACTAAAATTATCGCCCGCCCGAAAAAAATAAAAGGAGGATAAAATGAAAACAGAAGAAGCAATAGAGGAAATGGAAAAAACTGTTTCTGCTCATTTAGATTATGAAGCTTTAGATATAGTTATAAAAGCTGCAAAAGATAGTGAGAAGTATAAAGAAATATGGAAACGTTTGGCAAGTGAAATAACGCGTATTCAAATTATAAGAGAACATAACACTGTTTATGTGATAAACGAAAAAACCGATATACAAAATATAAGCGAATTAATGGTATCACTACAGCAAAAATATTTCCCAAAACCAGAAGAAGTAATAGATTGGAAAGATAGATTTTATGAGCTTGAAGAAGAATTTGAAGAGAAAGAAAAGGAATTAACACAACATGTAGAATATTGGAAATTTAAATTTTATGGAGGAAAATAAAATGAATTTAGCAACGATTAAATTATTTAAATCTTTACCTATAAAAACTAAGCGAAAAAAAGCACCAACAGAGGAATTATTAAAAAAGACTATCAAAATGGGATTTGTCTTTGCACCAGAAATAATTGCCAATTATTCAAATTATGACGAATTGATAAAATTGGTTGAAAAAGTATATGGGATAACCGGTGAAGCTCTCAACGCCTCATTTCATAAATCTTGGCAAAAAGTTAAAAATGCAGATATTGAGCAGTTAATTGTGGAGCAATGGGCTCACTATCTTACAACTTATGGGAAAAAAGACCCAATAGGATATATGCTTGAAAAAGGAATAACTAAAATTCCACAAGATTTTGATGCAACAAAACTATATGCTAAAGATTATGTTTATATCCCAAAAGAAATATTGAATATTCCCAAAATAAAAATAGATGAGATAAAATTGGTAGTGATAAAAGGGCTAACTAAAGATGAACTTAAAGAAAAATTGTTAAAATTGCTAAACTCAGGGATTGCCTTAAAAGAATCTACAATAAACGATATTACCGATGTGGCTTTATTTGTGGATCTAAATGAGAAGGAAATCGAAGCTATCAAGAATAAGGAAGTTAGGGTAATATTATTCGAATATTTAGGCAAAATTCCCGAAAATCCTATCGAATTTTTGCGGTATATTGTTTATCTTTCGACAGATTCTACATTGTTAATAAAATCCAAAGACTTAATAGATAAAATAAAAGAAAAGAAAAATATTAAAATTATCAAATATTTTAGGGATTATAAAAAGCAATATGGTCTTGAAAAATTATCAACTATATTCTACCGCTACAAATCGCTTTGGCTCGCTTTTAGAACTAACAGAGAATTAAAAACCATAATAAATCGGATTCGAAAATTGGCTTGCATCTATCATCGACCAATGAAAGAGGACTATCTTAATTGTGTTACTGCTAAAATCAAAAAAGGCATAACAATAGATGAAGATAAATTAAAAAATGAATTAAAAAAAGTTAATATATTTAGAAAGATAAGATTATTATATGCGTTACAATATAGATTATGCAATGAAAAGGAAGAAGATAGAATCTAATGTCAAATTATAAAGATGGTAGAACTCTTAAAAAATATTATTGTGTTGACTGTGGGAAGGAACTTTCAGATTATAAGGCTAAAAGATGTAATAGTTGTAATGGTAAATCAATGTGGCAAAATCCGAAATTTAGAGAAAGATATGAAGGTAAAAACAATTCTTCTTATAAAGATGGTAGAACTCTTGAAAAACGTTTTTGTATAGATTGCGGAAAAGAACTCTCAGGTTATACTCACAAAAAATGTGGTAGTTGTTCTAGTAAGGAAAGTATGAACAGGCCAGAACGAAAAAAAAGAATAAGTGGTAAAAATTGCAACTTTTATATAGACGGTAGAAAAAACAATGAAAGTTATTGTATAGATTGTGGGAAAAAGCTTGTATCTTATATAGCCAAAAGATGTAGGAATTGTGTCGCTAAAGAAATTATGAACAGACCAGAAATAAGAAAATTACGTAGTAAAACGATGAAAGAAACAGTAAAACAAAATTGGCGAGAGGGGATTTATGATGGGGTATTCCAAAGCCCGACAAAACCCGAAAAGGAAATAATGAAAATATTAGAAGAATTAAAAATAAATTATATTTTTCAATTTAGACCCAAAGGATATGGAAAAATTTATGATTTTTATATTTCTGGAATGAATTTGTTAATAGAATTTGACGGTGTGTACTGGCATTCTTTAGAAAAAGTGAAATTAAGAGATGTCGATAAAACCAAATATGCAAAAGATAACAGTTATGATTTATTAAGATTTAATGAAAATAATTTAGATACTTTTGAGAATATAATAAGGAGGAAAAATAATGCAATCAATTATGTATAGGATAAGAAATGGGAAAGCATATTCCACTGAAGCTGAAGAGTATAATGTAAAACAAAAAAGACAGGCAAAAGAAATTTTTAATATTGTATTAGATTCTATTGTAGATGATGTCAGTAAAAATGTGGAAGGCAAGAAAATTTATGCTCCTAGACACATTAATTACGCTCTTCCTAGTTCAGAAAAGCAATTTTCCGGGAACTTTCCTTTAGGTACGTTTATCTCAGTTCCGAATAATATGCTTATAGGAATCCATTGGGAAAATGTCAAGCGAAATACAATAGATTTAGACCTTTCTTTGATAGATGACTCTGGGAAATTTGGCTGGGATGCTGGTTATAGAAATGATGAAGGCAGTATCTTGTTTTCAGGCGATATCACCGATGCCCCAAAACCAAAGGGAGCAACAGAACTATTTTATGTTGAAAGACAGCTAAAAGCAAGTTTTATCGTTATGCTAAATTATTACAATTACGATAAAGAGATAAAAGTTCCATTTAAAATAATTGTTGCCAAAGAAAAGGTTAAAAATTTTAAAGATAATTATATGGTTGATCCAAACAATGTGGTTTTGGTTGTTCAGTCTGAAATTAGCAAAAGGCAGAAAATGTTAGGATTGTTAATTACTACAACTAAAAAAAGTAAATTCTATTTTGTCGAAACCTCAATCGGGAATTCGATTACAGCACGCAATTCAGAAGTTGCCGAAAACAGCCGAAAATATTTGATGAATTTTTACCAAAATAGCATTGAATTAAAAGATGTTTTAGGGGAAGCCGGAGCTGAATTTGTAAATGATAAGGAAAAAGCAGATATCGATTTGTCTGTTGAGAATCTTGAGAAAGACAGTATTTTGAATTTGCTATTAAAAAGTTAAAATAAAAGGGGAAGTCAAATGAAATTAGATAATATCGGATTTTATACATTAACAGATCAAAGGGCTAAAAATTCAAGTAGCAATTCCAATCTTATGAGATGTGAAATTTTATTAACCCCTAAATGTAATTTACATTGCCCGTATTGCAGGGGTTTAAATCATAAAGAATTACCTCTTACTTATGCTCAATATGTTTTACAGCTATGGATTGAAAATGGATTAGAGAATATTAGATTCAGTGGGGGAGAACCCACTCTTTACCCACATTTGAAATCTTTAATAAAAGGATGTAAAAAGGCAAATGTAAAAAGAATCGCTATTTCTACCAATGGAACACAGATACTTGATTATTATAAAGAATTGGTTGATTTAGGGATAAATGATTTTAGTATTTCGCTCGATGGCGGATGTTGTTCTACTGCAAATAAAATGACAGGGATACAAAATGAAAAAAGTCAATATTTTGATACAGTATCACGAAATATTCGATATTTATCTTGGTATAATTATGTTACGGTGGGTACAGTTTTTGACGAGCAAAATATTGGGGATGCTTATGAAACAATTCGATACATTGATGAGTTAAATCCTTCAGATATTAGAATTATTTCTTCAGCCCAATATAATAAAGCACTTAATAATTTAAAGAATTTACCACATTCAATTTTGAGTAGACATCCTATTTTAAATTATAGGATAAATAATTTTAGAAATGGGAGAAATGTTCGTGGCATTAAAAAAAGTGATACTAATAAATGTTATTTAGTTAGAGATGATGTGGCAGTTGCAGGGAATTATCATTATCCTTGTATAATTTATCTACGAGAAGGTGGAAAACCAATAGGGAAGATTGGAGAGAATTTTAGAGAAGAAAGGCAAAAATGGTTTGAAAATCATGATACTCATAAAGATTTAATATGTAAAAATAATTGTCTTGATGTATGTGTAGACTATAATAATAAATGCAATTCAATAAATCAAAAAAAAGGAAGGTGATTTTATGAAAAAAGAATTTGAAGATGACAAAATTAAAAACCCGCTGCCTCCAGTTAAGAGAGAGGTTCATTTGCTCTTGCGGGAATATTGCTTGCGCAAGACTCGCGAAACTGGCCATTTGATAACCCAAGGTGAAGTAATCGAAAAGGCTATTCTTGATTTTATAAATAATAAAAAAAATTAAGGAGATTAATTGAGATGAAAAATCTGTCTGAAAAGTGTCCGAGATATGAAACTTGCAGTGCTTCTCTTTGCCCACTAGATAGGGAACGTCTAAAAGCTAGGGTTTGGTATCCAGGAGATGAAATCTGCAAACTGACCCCAGCTCCGAGTTGGGTAAGAATGCAAAGAAAAATAGCAAAAAAGGCGCGAGACAAAAACAAGTACTTTACCTATGAAATGCTTAAAAGAAATTGCAGAATTTCTAACGCAATAATTGGGCTTGACCCAGACAGGGATGAGACATCGCAGCTTAAAAAATGGTTTACATTGCACCCGCCAAAAAAAGAATTGTCTAATTTAGAGAAGAAAATTATTGCCAGACGTTTTAAAAAAGCTCGAGAAAAAAATAAAAAATAAAACATAGGAGGATTAAAATGAAAATTAAGGAAATTCGAGTAAGTAAATCGGGAGTAATTCCCATTGCTTCTTATTCAAATCTTAAACCGGGTTATGAAATTGTTGCAGACGTTGACGAAAAAGATGATATTCCCCAAATATTAGCAAAACTTCAAGATATTATTGATGAAAGATTTAATTTAGAAGAAAATAAGGCTTTAACAAAATTAATTAAAAAGCAATTTAAAAATGTTGGATTCCATAAAAATGAAAAAGATGGGAAAGAATATCCGCGAGAATCTTCAATTATGGATTGGGATAAAGAATGGAGAATTCCCAAATACGAGTTAAAACAATATGGAGCAAGGGGGACTATTGTTCATAAAATTTCCCATTTATTCTTGCTTGAAAATAAGTGGTACGACCCCAATGGAATGGAAGATTTGCAAGATGAGGTAAACTTGCTTTTATCGGGAAATTTAAAATTGCATTGGAAAGACTGTTCTCATAAAAAGTTTTTTGAAAAATATCGAAAAGATATTGGTAAAATCGAAGCAATGGAAGAAATTGTTTTTAATGAGGAATTATTTTATTCAGCTACTCCAGATTTAATCGCACCGTTTCAAGGGTTGAAATCTGTAATAGACTATAAAACAGGAATTTATAATTTTGCCCAATTGGCATCTTTTGCCGCTTGTTTAAAAGGAATCAAACAGTTGGTAATTTTCCCGGTAGGCAAGTGTGATAATGTATCGGGTTATAAAAAGCCCATTATCAAAACAGATTGGAAGGTAGATTGGGATAGTTTTGTTGAGAAAAGACGCAAATTCAGGGAAAATTTTGGGATTTAATTTAAAAAATTTTAAAGGGAGGTAAAAATGTTAGTAAAATATAAGACTATTTTATATGGCGAAAAACCATATTGTGAAAAAACAATAGATGGAAAACCATCATTTAATGCGAATGAACCTTGCAAATATAAAGTGTTTAGTCATGATTTTTGCTGTGATGAAATGAAAGATTGTATTAGAGGAGGACATCCTTTGAGTTTTTCGGATTATGTTTTTCCAGAACCATATTATTCTATTTATATTCCTGATGGTTACGGTGAAGGAGATAGCAAAGAAGTAAAATTTTGCCCATTTTGTGGGAAAAAAATAGAATACAAAGAAGTAGAAAGAACCAAATACAAAAAAATAAAAAGTTTTGATTATAAAGAAATAAAGGAGTAAAAATATGAAAATTATCTGTTCTCAAGAAAGTCTGTTTTCTGGGTTGCAAACAGTCCAGAAAGCCATTTCAAATGAGACAAATTTGCCAATTTATAGTGGAATACTTTTTGAAGCCAAAGGGGATAAAGTCCATTTATTTGCCACTGACTTGTCTATCGGGATAGACTGTTATATCCCAGCCAAAGTTGAAGAAGAGGGCTCTACTGTTATGCCGCATAAAATAATAACCAGTTTAGTGCAAAAATTGCCAGAGGAAGAAATTATAATTGAAAGTTCCGAGGGAGTGACAATAGTCAATGCCAAGCATTCTAAATATAAGATATTGGGTTTTAAAGCTGAAGAGTT
>Ga0307928_10004802_pt1 | contig 10227 bp, 12 predicted proteins | sample AceLakmetagen232_FD_201815 | JGI IMG/M metagenome (GOLD analysis project Ga0307928, IMG submission 201815) | Saline water microbial communities from Ace Lake, Antarctica - #232 | ecosystem: Environmental > Aquatic > Non-marine Saline and Alkaline > Saline | place: Antarctica: Ace Lake...
TTTAAGTTGAATATCCTGCAAAGACTGCTTTAATTGAACAGCTTCTTTATACTGTTCGGGTGGCTTGATAAAGAAGGAATTAGGATTTTTAAAGCTCTTAATAGCGTTTAAGGTACTTTCCTGTGGCTCGCCTGTAATCTGCTCTTGTAGCCATGCAACCTTTTCCTGTGGGGTCTGCCCTGCTTCTTTTGCCATTTGAATAGCAAAATCTTCCATTTTCTGTAATTGTGGATTAACTTTCTTCTTTGCTTCCCATGTACCAAAGACACTAACAAGTGGTTTAGGAACGGTAGGTTGTTTGGTTTCACTACCACTAAAATAGGATATGTTTTTAGGTTGTTCAGGTATATCTAAAGTAGCCCCTGCTGTTGCTGTCGCACCTATGCCTAATTGAGTTTGAAGGGGTTGGGTAGTAGGCATAGTTGTAGAAGGTACAGAAGGTTTATCCCAACTAAAGATTAGAGATTTTTTTTCTTCTTCTTCTTCCTCTTCTTCTTTTATGTCCCAACTAAATTTAATCATATTTCACCTTTAATAGACTGGAGGTTTTTGCCCTTTCCCCCAATTGAATGGATTCCAATTTGTTCCAGGGGTTGCATCTGCTTTAAGATATGTTTCATAAGACATCAGTTCAGGATATTGGCTAACATCTACCCCCATTTTTTCCAGTGCTTTTTTATATTTTATATACTCTTTCCTTATCTGTTTATAGACTAATTCAACTTTTTCTGTATCATTTTTAGTTTCAATACCCATTCCTGCTAATTCTTCCTTGCTTATAGTTCCTTTCCTTAGACTCTTCTTTTCATCTAATAATCTATCTACATTCTGTTTTAAGGAGTCCATCCGTTTTACTCTTTCATCACTCCAATATTTATCCACATCCGGTATACCGGCAGTATCTCCGTATTTTGCTTTATTGTTTTTATCTATCCTTCTTGCATCTTCGATTGTAGGAGCTTTTAAGATATTTTCTCTAACACCTTCTACTGCTTGGGAGGATGGAGTTAAAGTTGAACCACCACCACTTGAACCTAATAGATAATTCTTTTTTTCTTCTGCTGTTGCACCCAGTTTATCTAATTCGTTAAGTTTTTCTTTTACAGCTGATACCTTATCAGGGGTAATATCCATATTCTCACTTTTAAGAAATTGTTCAAAAGTAATCTTTCCTGAATTTACCTGTTCAAGTTTCCAATTAAATTTCTTCTCATTAAAGGTTGGTGCTTCTGGAATATCTACCCCTTCCTGTCTTAAATACCCTGTCCTGACATCTGAAGGTAATACAGATGCTTCTTCCCATGGTTTTTTTTCCTGTGATATTTTATATCTTTTATCCTGTAGGTTGCCAAATGCTTCAAATAGATTTAATCCTTTTTCAGATTTGGTCATTCCTTTAATCGTATCAAACACACCTTGGATATCTTTAGGGTCTAAATTTTCGGTTAGTTCAGCATACATATCTAATATTGCATAATCATTTTCCAGTTCGTCTTTCTTCATAGTCTGTATCGCATTATGAGAACTCTTTAAAACTTCCTGCACTTCATAACCTGAAGCCAGAAAAGCAGTATTAAGTTTCATCATATCATCTTCAGAATAAGTACCATCAGCACCTAATTGGGCTACCAGATTACTGTAAATAGTAGCACCTTCTTGAATCTTTAATTGCTTTTCTTCTAACTTCTTCTGCTGTTTTTTCTGCCATTCCATCTCTGTTTTCTTTTGAGCCATATTAAAGCCGGTCTGAAAACCACCTACTGCCGCTTGTAAACCATATCCTAAAGTTCCTGTCATATCAAATCACCTTCCTTAATTTCCTTTTCTATAATGGAATATACTTTTTTATATCCATATTTTCCCATCTGTCTTTCAATAGATTTCTCACTTCTTGAGGTTGTGAAAGATATCTTCTTGCAATGAAACTCTATTGCCTTTAATTCTATAAATTTCATATAATTTTTCCATAATTTTCTATAGTGGGGGTTCATCCACAAGAACACTACGGATAGCGTTAAATCACCTGAAATATCGTTATTTACAGATATGACAGCACAACCCTTCATTTCTTCCTCTATCGTGGTATAAACATGAACATTCTTTCCTGCAACCATAAAACCGTATAATGCTTTTTTGCTTAACTTACAGTCTGTATATTCAAGTTTATCGCATATCTCTAAATATGTATTTATATCTTTAATTTCTTTAATCATTACTTTCCGAATATGAAACCTAATATGGTTCCGAATATTCCTCCTATTCCTTGAGACATCGCTATTTTGTTGTTCGACTCTATTTCCATTTCAGCAAGTTCGATATTAAACTGATGCTGTTCATTATTGAGTTGACTCTGTATCTCTGCCTGTAATAGTGTGTTCTGGGTCTGATAGGCTTGATTCAGTTCCATCTTATATATATCCATTTTACCCTGCCAAGTCTGCATCTTTGCCATCTGTTCTGCTTGCCAAGTGGCAAATTCAGGAGCATAGGCAAGTTGACTCTGTTCACTCATAAATCCCAAGAAATTAGCCATAGCACCCATTCCCTTTTCAAAGGATTCCATTTTCATTAAGGCAGATTTAATCTGCACATTTGCTATAGCACCTGCTATCTCTTTTGAGGTGTTGGAACTTATCATGTTTTTACTAGCTTGTAGATATCCTGAGTTGGTGATACCACGTCTTTCCATGTTGTTGGTCGTCACACGGATATTTTCAGCTTCCCGTGCTTTTAAGGAATCAGTCTGTAATTGAATCATCTGTGCCTGTACTTCAGGAGAAAGTCCATAACCTCCTGATTCTACCCAGTCAGTTACTTTACCTCCGTATAAGTCCATCATTTCCTGCATTTCAGGAGATACTTCATAAGGGGGTGCAGGGCTTACTTCTGGACTGGGGATTCCTGCTGCTGCCCCTTCACCAAAGGCAGGCATACCTCCTGGTTGTCCCGGGGCTCCTGCTCCTGCTACTGGATATTGAGAACCTGTTGCAGGCATACTTGACCCCTGTCCTGAAATATATGCTTCATAATCAGCTACAGGGTCTCCACTACTAAGATCAGAATAATTTCCTTGTTGCTGTTGCTGCATAAACCACTGTTGATAGGTCGGTAATCCACTATTCTCACCTGTACTATTAGGATTTATCCCGTAACCTGTTGTTGGATAATTTGGATTAGGTGTACCACTTGGTGTACTTGGGGTACTTGGTGTACTCCCACCTGTCAATCCTCCTAACTCAGCAGGTGTATAAGCTAATCCTGTAGAGGGATTACGATAGCTTGAGGTAACAAAATTAGACCCTGCATACCAGCCAATTTGAGGATTGGCAGCATCAGGACAACTACTTGCCGTACCGTACCAATTATAAACTTGTGCCATTATAAATCACTTCCTTTAAATAAAATCCCCCATTGTAATCACCTTGTTTTAATATCAAGTTTACACAGGACACTCGCACTAATTCCCGTCTTGGTGTCTGTGGTAAACTTAATCTGTTTTCTCCCACTTCCCCTGACTAATATTTTAGTTATTTCTATATTGGTTTGATTAGCCGTGTAAGGACCAAACTTCATACTCCATGTATGTCCGCTGTCCTCTGATACATAAAAGCAGATGGTCGGGATGGTTTCTTCTTCGTATACACCGTAAGAAGCCGCTGCTATCGTAGTAGCAGTTTTCCATTCACCATAAGTAGTTCCTGTTGCGTTAGTAGCGAAAAACCTTATATGATAAAGTGTTTCGGGTTTTAATACTCCTATAGGCAACTTAAACTCACCCGTACCTAAATCATCACCTATTTGCCTGACTGCCCACATAGCTTCTTCTGATTCACCATATTCAAATCCAACTTCTGTTACTAAGTCTCCACCATCATCTGAAACTTCACCACAACAAACCATTGAGTTAGATAATATCTGGTCGGCTATACCATTAACACATACGCCAACAGAACAATCTCCCCCAGAATGAATAATAAATAAAGTAGTAAAATTTAACCAATCTCCATAAATAGTTCCATTCGTTGTAAAATCCCCATAAGCCCTAAAGTAATAAGTTGTATTCTGTTCTAAATCTGTTAAGTCTGTACTAAATGTGCCACCGCCAGTATCAGCATCTACTACCTTTGTTTCATCACCGGTCAGTCCTTTTTTCCAGTAAAGACCTCTTTCTGTATTTACATCATCGCCTGTGATAATTTCTCCATTAATAGTAGCTGAAGTATTTGTTATTGATGTAGCTGCTTTAGTTGTTACAACTGGCGTTCCTGTATAAAAATAAACCCACTCACCGTAAGCGTATATACTGCCCTCACTTATCCTTCCATATGCACGATATCTATAGTTCGTATTTGCACTTATTCCTGCTGTTATTACACTATCCAGTTCAGCTTCAGTCCAACCATTAGAGGCAAGGGCACAGTAATCCTTTACACAACTATTAGTATCTACATTCCAAACTTCATAACAATAATAGAATCTACTTGCATCTGGAACATAAACACCAGTCCAAATATGTGCAGAAGATGAAGTAACATCAGTTACAGGATATGTTACTGCGGTTATTGTTGACATATTAAACTCCTAAAGTTACAGGTGAACTATAATTCCTTGTTCTGAATGAAACCCTGCAATCCACCAATTTCGTCATATTATCCACTAATTCAAAATCCATGATAAAATCGTGTGTAGCATCTAAATTCCCTACATCATTATAGACATAGACATCTCTATACTCAACAACATTGGAAGCCTTTCTTTTACCTTCCAGTTCGTCAAGAATTTCCTGCAACTTAAACTTAACAATTCTCAAATCCTTTTTTAGCTCTTCCATTTCCAAGTCGGTAGCACCTGTTACAGGTTGCAATATTTCATTTACTTCCGATTGAATATCCATGCTTTTATACCCTCAACTCTGCAATACTATATTGAAGCATATATCCCTTAAAGGTAATTGCGTATTTATCTTTTACCCGTGTTCTAATCTTTATTGCCCTGCCAGTTACACTGCCTGGAAGCCTTAAGTCATACCATTTATCAGTATCTTTCGTTAATACTTGAGTAACAGATGCTTCTGTATTATCGTCAACCTGATAATATACCGTTAAAGTTGTTGCAGTAGTAGATTCACACCTTACATATATAATATACCAATCCTTTTCCCTTTCGGGTATTCCTAAATCTATATAGTCTAATTGGTCGTATGCTTCTATATCTGACCCGTCATCCTCTAAACCTGAATCTAATTCATAAACCTGTCCTATGGTATTACTGCCCCCGAATAATCTTAATTCCCCTCTATCCCATTTAGAGAAACATGAAAAAGCATAATCGTATATACTTATTGCCTTGTTCTTCATATCAATAACTATCGTTTCATTCGGTACGGTAGAAACCCCTTTGGCGTAAGAAAATATATATCTGTCATTAAAATAAGTAGCACACGATAAACTGATATAAGTCCTGTTAATATTATCCTTAATATATTCGTTTAGTTTTACATTAAAGATACTGCTGGTCGTACCGTCAAAGTAATATATCCCGTTATAACTTAAATAGATAAGCAGGTTATCACAAATCACAAGTGATCGTGGTGCATAACATCCCTTGTTAGAAAAAGCATTTCTAAACTCAAAATTATCCTCATCTTGCCCTATTAATCTTTCAATAGAACTTTCAGTCATTATAGGGAGTGCATTTAACTGCTCTAACAAGCCCGTAATCTTATCGCTATTCCCTGTCCTTAATCTGTAAAGTGGGTAGAAATATTCCACATCTGATATAGCAGAAGGATATAAATACCCTCCGTATGCAAGATATAATCTTTCTCTTCTCTTACAAATCAAGTGAGAAGTTGTAGGCGGTGCAGTATGGTAAATTGATGCTTCAGTACCTAAAGAAGTATCGGCAATACTTGAAGTAAATTCAGTCTCGGTATTATTATCAACTTTTCCCTCGTAATAATAAATCCCACCTCCTACTGAAGTACGATAGATGTTACGAGAAGCTATTTTTGGGTCTGAAGAAACGGCAATAGTTAAGGTTAAACTGTCACTTGCCACACAGGTTATCGCATCACTGACAGGTGACATATTCCCTTCGTAGCCGTCCTCATCTATAAAGGTATAGCCATATTTATAATTTCCTGCACCAAGTGAACCGCCTGAACCTACTGCTACGCCTGTCGGTTTGGCAGCAGGAGGGGTAATTCCCCATATGCGGTTAAAAGTGCCGTCATACTTAAATACGCCCTTACTGTTCACAGAATAGCAGACATCACCAAAGTCAACGAAGTAGGTGTCCTGGTCAGCAGTAGTGGTGAAATCGGTCGTGCCTGTCGAGTATAAGGCAACACCAGCCCATGGAGTTGTTTCGGACATTTTGTACCATTTGGTATTCCATGCAACAAGAAATTCCTTGCTTGCCGTGCCATAGTAATAACGGTGCATACCTGTTATCTTATGTGATGCACCTAATGAAGTGGTATTGTATTTTGCAAACCCTTTCCTCTTCTCCGGCTGTCCTAATTCATTGATAAACATATTATTGAGCCCACCAATAGGTCGGCTCATATTCCGTAGTTTTAGTTGTGAAGGAGAAAGGTCATCTAATATCTTTACTACACTTTTAGCCATTATTTTTCCTTACTTAATATTCCCCTATTGTGGAGGCCATGTTCCTTCTACTTCAAAATGACTTAAACTGTTTTCAGGTGTCATCTGCGATGTTCCGTCTAAATCAATCCCTAATAAATCTCTCATCCTCATTAATCCCATATCATACTTATTCATGTATCTTTGAGCTTTCCCATCTTCATTCTTCTTATCCCAACATTGACTGACAGCGTAATCCCTTGCTAATTTACGGAAGTTGACAAGTCTATGGTCACCGTTAAAAGGTGCAACACTTGCCGATATCTCAACAGCCCTTTCAATCATATAAAACTTAATAGTGTCTCCTGCTGCTATCTGACGGTCAAATCCGTACATATCTCCCCTGATGTAATACTTTGAAGGAGTACCTTCTCTGGAACGCCATTTACTATCAAAATGGGAAAGATTTTTCATAGTAGTGGGATAACAACAGATATCATTATAATATATCTTTCCTTCATCTATAGCGATAAAATCAGTATCAAATCTTAATTCCCTTTCATCAAAGATATCATCGGCATCTATTGTATAAGTCTTATATGTAGTTAAACAATGGGTCTCGTGTGCAATATCTTCAAGTGCTTCAAGTACCCATGCGTTAATCTCAGCATCAGTCCAGAACGAGGCGGTAGTTTCATTGATAAGACTTCTAACACCGGACAATATAGTTGCTGCGGTTGCTAAAATAGCCATATAATCACCTTCTTAATTATTCCCTCTAAACTTTTGACTTAAATACTCCTGCTGTGCCTCTATCCCTGATAAACCTTTATTCATCATACGGAAAGAATACATGGTGCTTACAATATTAACACTGGGAAGATAACTTGCACCTAATTTCGCTTTCGAAGTTCCATCATAAGTATAATCTGTAGTCAAAGATTGTGCCTTTCCACTTGCTTTGCCATTTACATAACATTCAAGGTTTCCAGAATTATCACGAGTAATTTGATATATAAGAGGTTTATATGAAGAGACATCATCTGTGAGAACCTTATTTGAAAAAGATATTTTACTATCATCATCAAGTCCATAGGTATAGAATAGAACAGTTTCTTGACCATAAATTATATCACCTGCCGCCAGCGAATCAACAGAGAAACAAAGCGTTAATCCCCCTGTAGTTATCCCATGACTATACCCTGTTAATTTTACATGATCCCCACCATCAAAATATAAGGCATTACGTTTCCAAGTAGGTGCAGCAGTTGTAGCTCCAAATGTGCCATCATTACCTTCTCTTGACCTGTCTTTAACAGTTGTGCCGCTTCCAGACTTAAAATTGTATATTAATTTATCGTTGCCGATATGACGTATAAAGTTTTCGCCACCTATACGATTTGGAGATAAGGGAGTACCTACACCGCTTAATTCACCTACGCCAAACATAAAATCACCTACTCTCTTGAACCGACTATTCTTATAACACTATCATTCTTTAATTTCATAGTTACATCTTCGTTTGCAGTTGCAGCATCAGACTTGAACTGTACTCTTATATCAAATGGATATTTGTCTATGGTACTAGCAGTTATTAATAGATACCCTTCTAATCTTTGCCCTATATAACCTGTAGTAGTCTGGTATGTTTCCTCTGCTGACTGTATTACCCAAGTTGATTCATCTGAATTTTTAGCCTCAAGTTTAAAAGTTATTATTGGGTTGGCAGAACCACCCAGGGCTTCAAAAGATATATTACAATATACCCAAGTCAGCTTTCCTTTTAAATGAGGAAAATAGGTATGTGTGTTAATACTGAATAAGTCAGCATAGGTAGTACCCGTATTATTAACTGCGGTGGCATACTGAACACCATTAGTTGTTAATAATGCTCTTACCGGATATATTGAAGCATCAGTATTGACTGGCTCAATAAGTTTAGTATTGAATGGTAATATCTTTATTGTCATTTCTTTTCACCTTCTTTTTTTACATCCTTCTTTACATATCTTCTCTTTGCTCTAAATATTATTTTTTCTTTTTGACTTTCTTTAAGTAGTTTTTCTAACTTATCAAATCTTTCCATGATAGGTTTCATAACTTCTTCATTCATATAAGTTTGGTTCATTTTCTGCATAATAACTTTCCCCTTTTTAATTATTACGGTTGTATCATCGGACAACCGCAAAACCTGTTTAATTAGTTTTAGTTTGCGACTACAGGTGCATCATTAGTATTAGTTTCACCAGTTGCAATATTTCCAGCAGCCAAGTTAACATTATAATCAAGCATATCATTAGTTGAATTTGCAGATTTTTGAATGAAAGTGTTTTTTACAACTAATAAATCATTTGAATCATCATCAAGACATAAGTCTTCAGCTACAACTGTGCAGTTCTGTAATATACCATTACGTAAGTTAGTTGTGTCAATTTTAATTCCAATGTCTCCCTCTATAAAGCTATCCTTTATTTCAAGATTCCAGAAGGTTGTAGTTGTAGCGATTAATATTGCAGCAGTATCAAATGGGTCATCATATTCATCGTTAATCATTCGACAGTTTATTACTTTTAGGTCATGTCCAGTTGTACCAGTTATATGAATAGCATGAATACTATCTGCTTCAGCTACAAAATCACAATCTCCAAAGTATAGCCCAGTTAAGTCAGCCACAGTAAAGATAGCAGCAGCTCCATCATTAACAAATTGGATATTGTAAAATCCAGAACTCATTAATGTACCAGAACCAGTCCAAGCGTGTTCACCTTTAATTTCAGTTTTATTAAAAGCGTCATTAGAACCTACTCCAATTACATCACATTTTACAGGTGGTACAGTTAAATCTTCTTCACAGGAGTCACCCTTTAGCAAAATGGAATTTCTTGAAGCCCATCCAGCAGCACCGGCAGCAATATTGGCATTACTGACTGTAATAGCATAAGCAAGTGTTTTAAATGGAGTACTCCAACTATTTCCAAATTGTGGACTATCACTTCCAAAATTACAATCTACAAAGTATACTTCACCACCTACTGCCAAACCCATATTCTGCAACTGCACTAATATATCGTAGAGTTCACCTTTTCCGAAACCTTGAGCTACATGTTTTTTTATCTCTATCATTATAATTCTCCTTTCTAAACAGGGGAGAAATCAATCCCCCCTATTTACTTTATTTTTTAATATGTTAGTACACCACTTACAACTAATTTACCGTCTGGCATAACCAGTACAAGATATTGGTCAGTAGTGCCATCATCTTCAGAATCTACAGCAATAGTCCCATCCTCTTCACTGACTAATAGATACAAATAGTTTGACAGGAGAACTAATACAGCTCCTGCTCCACCTGATGTTATTGCTAAATCTGTAGTCACAGTTGAAGGGACAAGACCAGTTGAAACTTCTGAATAATATGCCATTATTCCGGCAGGAACTTTCAAATTCTTGCCTGCAAAATCTTTTAGTTGTATAGTGACAGGGTATGTATCACTCGTTAAAGTACCCACGGTGATATCTGCATCGTAAGCACAATCTATAATCGGAGTCCATTCCATTTTAATTCACCTTCTTTTTTCTCTTAAATTTTATGATACAAATACAAGATGTTCACTTACAACTAATTTTCCGTTAGGCA
>Ga0307928_10004803_pt1 | contig 10226 bp, 25 predicted proteins | sample AceLakmetagen232_FD_201815 | JGI IMG/M metagenome (GOLD analysis project Ga0307928, IMG submission 201815) | Saline water microbial communities from Ace Lake, Antarctica - #232 | ecosystem: Environmental > Aquatic > Non-marine Saline and Alkaline > Saline | place: Antarctica: Ace Lake...
TGAAGCCAACAGGTGCATTTTTTGGCATCAGCAGAAATGGAGTTCAAATTTTTCAAAGAGTTTATAAATTAAAAGTAGACGGAATTGTAGGAAAGAACACTCTTAAAAAATTAAATGAGATTTTCAAATAAAGGTCATTTAATAAAAAATAATAAAATTATGGAAGAAATATTAAGTATATATGGAGTTAGTATGATTGCTTTAACAAATCTTCTAACCCAGATATTTAAACGATATTTTCCTGAAAGATATAAGCCCGCTTTACCTTTAGGAATTGGTATTATAATTGTTTGCTTAAGTACTTCTACTTTTGGTTTACAATATATTTTAGGAGGATTAGTTATTGGTGGTTTAGCGATAGGTGCTTTTAAAGTAACAAAGAAAACAATTCTTGGGAAATAAAAAAAATCCCCCAAAAAACTTGAGGGAGAAAAATTCGGTAATTAAGATTTTTCGCTTCCTTACTTAATTAAGCCGTTTAAAACACGAATCTATTACAAAGTCAATTTGACAAACAATTTTAAAAGAGCGAAAATAAGTATAATAATTGCGGAATAATTACCTTCAATTCCTTCTACTCGGGAAAAGAAATAAATTTTATTCTTGCTTACAGGAATTATCCTGACCTGTAAAACGACCAAGCGTTTACTTGGTGAGAGTAGTTGGGCGAAAATCTTAAGGATACGGATACATCTGATTTTCGCCCAAATTATGAAAACTATGTCATTCAAAAATAAAAAACATTTTGAAGAAACTAAAAAGAAAATTAGTGAATCAAAAATAGGGCATTCAGTTTTAGAAATAACCAGAAAAAAAATAAGGGAATCAATTTTAAAAAAATATGCTTCTGGAGAAAAATTCGGATTCCGAAAAGGACATAAACCTTGGAATAAAGGATTAAAATTTGGGAAAAACCCAAAACATTTTAAAAGGGGGAAGTTATCTAAAGAAACTAAACAAAAAATAAGAAATAAATTAAAAAAATATTATTTACTTCATCCCCAAATAATATCTCAAAAACAACGAAAGAAGATTAGTAAAGCATTAAAAGGTGATAAAAACCCGAACTGGAAAGGTGGAATTACCAAAGAAAACAAAAGAATAAAAAACCAAATAGAATTCCGTCTATGGCGAGAAGCAGTTTTTGCCAGAGATAATTGGTCTTGCCAAAAGTGTGGAGCAAGAAATGGAAATGGAAAAGAAATTTATTTAAATCCTCATCATATCAAAAATTTTGCTGATTGTATAGAATTAAGAACTTCAATAGAAAATGGTATCACTCTTTGTAAAAATTGTCATAAATTATTTCATAAGATTTATGGTTATAAAAATAATACAAGAGAACAAATTGTAGAATTTTTAAAGGTAGAGTTATAGGTATGGATATGCTTGGCTCTACCGCAGAGATTATTAAAGTGCTTGGAGGGATTTGTCCCTGTCACGGCATGATTATAAGATATATGAAGTTATGAAAAAACATAAAGTTTCTGAAGAGGTACGAAGGAAATTAAGTATATCTGCTAAAAAAGTTAAATATCATCCTGGACGTTTTAAGAAAGGGCATAAAACTTCTAAAGAAATACGAAAAAAAATAGGTAATGCTTTGAAAGGAAGAAAATGGTCAGAAGAAACTAAAAGGAAAATGAAAGAATTTGGTAAAGAAAAAATAGCTTGGAATAAAAACAAAAAGTGTCCTCAAATAAGTGGAGAAAAAAATGGGAATTTCAAGGGAGGGATTACTCCAGAAAATAAAAGAATAAGGAGAAGTATTGAATATAGATTATGGCGTGAGGCGGTATTTGCCCGAGATAATTGGACTTGCCAGAAGTGCGGAGACAATAAAGGAGGAAATCTTATTGCTCATCATATTCAAGGTTTTGCTAATTATCCAGAATTAAGAACTTCAATAGAAAACGGGATTACTCTTTGTAGGAATTGCCATAGATTAATTCATAAAGAGTTAATATCAAAAAACAGAAAGGAAAACTTTTTAAAAACTGTAACCAAGCACTTGGAAAAAAAATCTTAAAAATAGGAAAATAATATTTTGCACCAATGTTCAATCAAAAACAGGCCTACAAGGCCTGTTTTTGATTGAAAGCTATTTTTAAACTTCTGGAGGTTTGTTTTCTGGAAGTTCTTTTTCCTTATTTTCGGTTTCTTCTTTAATTTCTTCTTTTTCTCCAATCACTTCGTTTTTAACATCTTCTTCTTCTTGCTTAATTCTTTGTTTTTCTTCTTTTTCAGCTTTTTCTTCTTCAACAGTTTTTGGAATTTTTAGAGTTCCCATTTTTGATTCGTTTTCAATATGTCTTTCTGCTTTTCTTACAGATCCCTCTATGCTATGACCTCTAAAAGAAAGTCTTGAAACTTCAATTCCTTCTAAAATAAACATTATATCTCCACTTGGAAGCATTGACATTATAAAATAAGGTCTCTGAAGTATTAAACGAATTTTGTTGATTCGTTCCCCTAAAGTAATTTTTTTTGATATCATAATACAAAATATAGAATAAATACATTTGCTATTACAGATTCTAGCCGTTCTCGGAAATTTATCCGAGTGGCAATATGGTTTTGGTCTGCAATCACACCAACCTTGAGTAAATCTTTTTTTGTACCCGATGTTTTTGTTTAATAATGATTAGATTTTTTATCGTAAATCAAACATCATTTTATCGTAAAACATTATTATAATAGCAAATTATTTTGGTTCGACCTTTTTTATAATTTCTAATATTTTCTCACTGCATTTCTTGCATAACTGGAATTCCTGTTTTTGAAATTGAGGAACAGGATTTGCTTTTGCACTGAGTGAATATTCCTTGGTTACAATAGAGAACATTCCACCCTCATTTCCAATTATTTGTTTTTTACACCAGTCGCAGAATATTTTAATCGTCATTGACTTTTAATTTATTTTAAATAGACCTTTTTAAATTTATCACAAAATTCTAAAAAAATCAAACTTTCTGATTTCTTTCCATTTGCTCTCTAATTTTCTTCTTATAAAAATCTGGATAATCTCTTTTAAGAATCCTTAAATAACTTAAATCCTCTTTCCTTTTTTCCCATAATAATTCGGGATAAAGTTTTAATCTTTTCCATTTATAAGATTTTAAAAATTCTTCTTGTTTTATTTTTGTTTTTTGACTTTCTGATTTCTTTGGAAACGATTTCATAAAAGTATTACTTTAACTCTACACCTTTTAATCTTATGTTTACCAAAACAATCTTTTATTTCCTCATTTACTTCTTCTGCCTCTTTTTTAGTGCTATAAACTCCACAAATAAGTGGGTCGCCAACAACTCCATAACAAAGTAATACCCAGTAATATCCATCTCCTTTTATTGTTTTGTTTCTCATAAAAAAACTTTGTTAATTTAATCTTAGAAAAAATCTTGGGATATTCCTAATTCTAAATCTAAACCAAAAAATCTTTTTTCTTAAACTAATATAAAAACTTATACCTGTTTTTTGAAAATACATATTTTTATTTTTTTGATTATTTCAACCACTTTTGAATATATTTTTCTAACAAACTGACAAAACTTCTGATACCACTTTGATTCTGGCTTAACTAGTTTCACATCTATCTGTTTTTTTGATTTTATTCCATTAAAAATATTCCAGAGAAAATTTGGAACTGCATTATTTGGTTTTCGAATAATTCCTACATTGCTCTCACAAAAACAATGAAACTTTCCAGCAGTTATCTTTAAAATTTTATTTATTTCTACCATTTATTCAGAAGTAAAAACATTAAATAAAAATATCCCAGCATCTTCATCTAACCCAAATCCCTGTTTACTCAATTTAAATAACTCTTCAAGGGAATACACAGTTCTGTTATCGTAAGTAGGTGAGCTAAAAAGTCCTCCAGAGCTTAATTTCTTTGCCATTTTAAGTCCTACTTTTTTTATACGTGCTTCTATTTTTTCTCTTATTTCTTTTTGTTTTGGCAAATCACCAGCGATTAGCTTGTTTTCTAAATCAAGTGCCGTATTGCCAGTTATACTTCCCCACATTTCTGTTTCTCCACATTTACGGCAATATCTTTCCCCATACCATTCGTGTTTACACTTAATTTTCTTTGGTTGTTTCATATTTTTATCTTTTTAAATATGACCTTTAATTTATAATTCTCCACTAACAATTTAATCACCATTTTTTCTAATTCTCTCGCCAAATCAGTATAATAAAAATAAATCGTTGAAAAATTTACTGCTTCTTCTTCTATTAACCTAATCTTTCCACATTGTAATAATTTGTCTACATTTACAAAACCCAACCCTCCATCCTCAAATTTCCATACTAAATGTAATTTACGTTCGTGTATTCCATAAACACTTTCTTTTTTAGTATTAAAACTAACCAATGTTCCATATTTTACTGGATTTCCTTCGTTATCAACAAAAGCAATATCTGTTGTTGTTGTAGTTTTATTTATATCTATCTCTTTTTTCATTTTTTTAATAGTTTCGCCATTTCTTCTTCTGCCCATTTTATCAGCAATTTCAAAACTCTTAACTTTCTCTTTTTTGAAACTTTGAAATAAGCAGGATAGATTTTAAATACTTCTTTTAATGGTTCTAAAATAATTTCATCTTCCATAAATTTTTTTATTTTTAAATACTATGACCTTTAATCTCTTAATTTTTTAAATACCATCTCAGTTAGCTCTCTGTCTTTTTCAATTTCTTGGTGGCAATAAGCACAAGCGAGAATCGTTTCATTAAAACTTCCTAATAATTCAGGCCTTTGATAGTAATACACTCTCTTATGCCTATGAGCAAATGAAAGTCCAAAATCTCTCATACATTTTTCAAGACCAACCTCACAAGTAGTAATACCACGATTTTTATATTCAATTTTTAACTTTTTTCTCAACCTATTCCATTCTTCTACTCTTTTGTTTTTCATTAAAATATTTCTTCCAATAATCTCTATTAAAATTGACCTTTGGATTACACTTCTTACATAAAGTTATAAGATTATCTGGATTACAGTTCTTTTTATTATAATCAATATGGTGAACAGTTATCGCTGGTTCTTTACTACATAACTGACAAATATAATGGTCTCTTTCTCGGATACTTCTCTTAAGAGTTTCAGTCCAATCCGTTGAATAAGGTTCAAAAGATTTTCCACCTCTCCAAGAAGGATGTTTATTTCCCCCTTCAAAAGGTCTTTTCATCGTCTCAAAGTTTTTTGGTATTTTTCCTCTCAATGATTCACTTATCTTTCTTTTATGCTCTTCTGTAAAAGGTGGTTTCCTTTTCCCTGAATTTGCTAAACTTATTTTTTTTCTTGTTTCTCTTGAGTGTTTTTTACCTAATCTTGCCAAACTCATTTTTCTTTTAGTTTTTTCAGAAGGTTTCTTACCAATTAAAGATTCACTAATCTTTTTTTTCACTTTTTCTGACGGTTTATGTCCTTTCTTAAATTGGAATGGTTTTAACCATTTATATCTTTTCATAAATCTTTTTTAATTTTACTCTTTCTTTGTTCCATTGTTTAACTCGGTTAGACATATTTCTATTCTTGGATTTAATTTATCTAAATGTTTTTCTATTGTTAGTCTCTGAATCTGCTTATCATCCTCTATTATTATACCTTGCAAAGAATCCAATGTCAATTTGCAAAAATTGTCAATATCGTATTTTCTCTTATCTTTAAAAAACAACCCTATCTCCATTTTACAATCGCCTGATATTATCTCTCCTCTATATTGGTTTCTGGCTTCTATTTGATATTGCTCTTTTAAGTCTTTTCCCTCCTTTGTCATATAAAGCCGTGGATATTTACCTGCACAAGTAACTTTATAAATACTCTGGGTGCTAAGGGGATTTCCTGATAGAATTATTTTCATTGAAGTTTTATTCATTTACTTTTCTTTGATAAAAATCCTTGTAATTTGTTTTTAACATAGACAGATAAGAAAAGTCATTATTTCTTTTTTCCCATAGAAGCTCTTCATAGGATTTTACTTTTCTTATTTTAAATTTATGTCTTACTACCTTAATTCCTTTTTCTGCCCATTCTCTTGTGTAAGAAATTTTCCTTCTCTTATATCCTGAATCTGTTTTAATCCCTGCTTTTCTAAGTTGAAAGCTTATTGTGTCGTGACATCTATCTATCATTCTGCCAATTTCAGAAAGACTTAAATTCTGTTTATAAAGTTTAATCATTTTCTGTTGTTCTTTAGAACTGACTCTTTTATCGCCTGTATTCATTTTTTTATTTCTCTTCTCCACTTATCCCCTGCTCGTTTTTGTTTTAATAAATTTAGTCCTTTTTTTATTGATGGGTTTTCGTGGACTGTTCTTAAAACTTCATCAGCAAATTCCGAAACAGAAAGTTTTTTCTCTTTTAAATAAAAATGCGTCAATTCTACATTTATTATTTTCATTAACTTTTGTTTTAAAGTTGTCATTTGTTTTTAACATTTTTTCTCCACTTCCGCCACCTGTTATCATTTTCTCGTTTTTCTTTTAATAGTTTTCGGCCTTTTTTTATTGATGGGTTTTCGTGGACTGTTTTTAGGATTAAGTCGGCAAGAAATTCCCAATAATTATCTCTCTCTGCCTTTTTGACCCACCTATCCCAATTTTTGCTTCCACTATCTTTTAATATCTTTATTATTTTTTTATTTAAAGTTGTCATAGTTATTTTTCTTTTGTTCTATCATAGAGTTTTAAAGATTCTTTTGCTTTACTATCCAAAATTGCATTCATCTGTCTATTAATAAGTTTCTGTGTATTCTTCATATTCGCAGTAAAATCTACGATTTTTATAAAAGGAAATTTCCAGGTAAAATGCCAAGTTCTAATTATGGCTTCTTGGTCTAATAAGTTTTTTGTATAAAATTGCTTTTCTTTTTTCATAAATTATTATTTCTCTTTTAATTCCTGTTTTTTTACCCATTTTTCAGTTTCTTCTATTTCCTTATCGCTTGCTATTTCTTCACGGGTAGGTTCTATTTCAGGGTAATCGGCTATTCCTTTTTCAATTTTCTTTTCTTTTGGCATAATTTTTAATTGATTATTGGTTTTGTATATGTCCACAATCTATACATTTGTCATAACTCTCATCACCTATTGTTATGACTTTTATTTCTCCACCACATTTTTCACAAGTTTCACCTGATTGTTCTGTTTCTTTTTCTTTTACCATAATTTTTAAGTGGGCAGGCTAAGGATTTACACCTTAGATAGAATTCGTTTATTGGTTATGTGATAACTTACCTAAGAGGCGAATTCTTGCACCACAATAGCGTTTACTTATTCCGCCACCTACCCATAATTTTAGTAACTAGTTTAAATCTCTAATCTTTCTCTAATATCTACTATTTTATGTTTTGCCTGCTCTATTTCATTTACCTTTCTTTGAATTTGATTTGCTAATGATTGAATTTCTGGTTCCTTTTCTATATCTACTTCTCGTGGGGTTGCTTCTCCTATTTCTAGAAGAGGTTTTAATCTTACTTCAAATTTCCTTATTTCTTCAGTTAATTGGGCAATCTCTTTGTCTAAAAAATCCATCTTTTGCCTTATTAAAGGTTTTTGAGGACCTTCTACTTCTTCATTTAATTCTTCGTTCATAGATGTAATTTTTGTTTTTAAAGTAAACGACCTTTTTGTCCATGTAGAAAAAGTTTTACTTGCTAACCCAAAATTTTCCATATCCTTTATTTTTTTCTTGAAACTTCTTTTAGATCCTTTATTAATGCCTCGGTTTCTGCTTTATCAAAAACTTTTCCACAAATTTCAGCTATATTTTGCAAAGAAACTCCTGGATAATCTCTACTTGTATAAAGAGAAGCCCAAATATCCTCTGCTTTTTCTTCTTCTATTGTTATTGGTTCTTCCATATTTTAATTCTTTTAGAAACTAAATTTGTTTTTCCTTAGATTCCTTTTTGGTTTTTTGGAATTCTTTATGAATTTGCTTTACAATCTTTGTAGTATCTTCTTTCACTTCTGGAGCCTTAAAATATACAAAGAATTCTTCACTAATAAGACAAGCCAATTTTGATATTTTTTTAAACTCTTTAGGAAGTTCTTTTCCATCCCAACTTTTGAGATCAAAATCGGCACTTAATTTAAAGTAATCCATTAATGCCTTTAAGGAAGCTATACTGGTAATTATCCTATCTTTTCTATCGGCAAATCCATAGCCATAACCTCTTTCTAGTTTTTTCTGCTCTAGAAACTGCATGGCTATTCCTGGAGAAATGTTATAAAGAGTTAATAATTCATTTATATCCATATTTTTTTTAATCATAATTTTATTTTTAGACCTTTTATACTATTTTATCATATTTTTTGAACCTTGTCAAATGATAATTGGAAAATGTTTTTAAAATGGTTCTTTCTTTTCTTCTTTTTCTTTCGGATAGAAAACTATCTTTGAATTTTTTCGTGAATTACAACTCCTACATAATGGTTGTATATTCTCTATCCAATTACTACCTCCTTTGCTCAATGGTATAATATGATCTTCAGTTAATTTGATTTCTGGTTCTTTCCTCTTGCAGGACGGACAAGTATAACCATATTGTTTCTTTAATAATTCCCACTCACCTAAAGTGTGAGAACCTTCTGCTTGTCTTTTTTTCGCTCTATAATTAATAGTCCAAATAATTCTCTTTTTTTGTAATTCAGGATGTTTTTTAAGATACTCTCTATAATATTTCTTTTTATCAGTATAAATTCCTCCTTTCCAATTTGAACTTTTTTCTCTTGGATTTTTCTTCGCCCAATTATTTTTTTTCATTTTTACTTTTGTCTTTTCTGTATGTTTTTTACCTAACATTCCTTTATGATGGTTCCGCATTTTTTCTTGGGTTTTTTTTGTATGTTTTTTCCCATAAAAAGGATTTTTCCTTCCTATATGTATATTCAATTCTCTTTTATAAATTCCTCTTGGCATCTTAAATCTCTTCATTATCTTCCTTCTTAGGAGGATAAAAAACGATACGATCTTCACTTTCAAACCTCTCCAAAGTCTTATTCAACTTTTCTGTCTTAATTCCAACCTCATCTAATTTTTTCCAAATTTCTCGAAGAGCTTTAGTTGTTTCATTTTCTTCTTTACAAGGTTCTTTTTCTATAATTTTTTCTATTTCCTTTTGTTCGGAAAATTTCAAAGTTCTTCTGGTATAAACTTCACCACTTTTTTTTGCCATTTCTTTTTCTTCATATTCCCATTCTTTTTCTTTTCCAATTAATTCTTTGAAACCAGCGTCAAAAGTAGTGAAAGTTTTACCATTTATTGTCACTTTATAAAGCTTCCATGCTCTACCTTCAGTTTCGCCTTCTTTTAGAAGGCTTACATCTTCAATTTTGCCTATGACCCGATTTAGGATCCTTTTATTTTGATTTTGTTCCATAATTTTTGAGAAAAATAATTTGTCCAGTCTTCTCTTTTAAAATTTGTCTGTAAATGACAACTTCTACAAAGAGAGATTAAATTATCTGGATTATTATTTTTTTTATTATAATCAACGTGGTGGACATGTAATTTATATCCCAAATCTTTTTGATTAATATCACATTCCTGACAAGTACAGTTATCTCTCTTCCTAATTTTGCCTTTTAATTGATTATTAAACTCTATACCATAAGGTTCAAAAGATTTTCCACCTTGCCATAAATAACTCTTTTCTCCTCTATGAGCTTCACTCATTTTCTCTTTTGTTTCTTCTGAGTGTTTTTTTCCTTTCCAGGTTTCTCTTAATCTCTTACGATTTTCAGGGTTTTTCATTACTTGTTTCATTCCTTCACTTATTTTTTTTCTAATTTTTGTTGTCATTTTATAAGGTTTTTTTCCTTCATGAGTCTTACTCATTTTTTCTTTCGTTTTTTCACTATGTCGTTTATTTTTATGAGCTCCACTCATTTTCTGTCTAGTTCTCTCAGTTATTTCATAGGGTTTTTTACCTTTCAGAGCCTCTTTTATCTTTCTTTTATGTTCTTCTGAAAGATGTTTTCCTTTCCATATTTTACTTAATTTTCTTTTAGTTTCTTCAGTGTGTCTATATCCTAAAGCATATTTATTTCCTTTATGAATCTTACTTAACTTTCTTCTATGTTCAAATGTAAATGGCCTTTTCTTCACTCCTATAAGGGCTTTACTTATCTGTTCTCGTATTTTTTTTGGCATTTTATATCCTTTCTTAAACCATCCTCTATTTACTCCATTTTTAGGTATTCCTTTTGGCA
>Ga0307928_10004804_pt1 | contig 10224 bp, 19 predicted proteins | sample AceLakmetagen232_FD_201815 | JGI IMG/M metagenome (GOLD analysis project Ga0307928, IMG submission 201815) | Saline water microbial communities from Ace Lake, Antarctica - #232 | ecosystem: Environmental > Aquatic > Non-marine Saline and Alkaline > Saline | place: Antarctica: Ace Lake...
TTTGAGCCAGTTATGTCCCGGCCCCCCGGGGTTGGCATTTATTATAATTTGCTTTTTTTTGGCTATTTCCGGGTTGCCACTTCTGCAACACATGTAAATTTTTTCTATCGGGTCAAAGTCTTTAAAAGCATCAGCCTCTTCAACTGCTACATGGGTATATTCCTGTCCTTTATAATTTAAAGCATCAGCATCCCTTTCAAGATGTCTGAACCTTTGTGTTGCTCCATTTTCAAAGGTCCATGATGTTTTAGTGCCATTCCATTTTCCCCTGTTGCCTTCAATAAAAGGGTAAAGTTCTTTTGTTTTATCAATATAGGTTTCGTGTTCCGGACCTTTTCTTCTGATAACAATAGAATTCCAACCTCGGCCTATGTGAATATTTTTCAAAAATGAACCAATTATAGTAAACTGAGATTTTCCCCCGCCCCTGGAACCTCCTATGAATATTTCATCCAACGGACAAAGAAATGCGTGGGTTTGCGGTCCCGGTTGTGGTTTCCAAGCGTATTCGTGCCTTGGCTTAATCTTTTGAGTTATCTTTTGATTCATTCGCTATTTCGTTAATTGGACTTACATCTTTAATTCCCTGTTCTTTTAAAAATTCATAAAACGCCTCTGGTGACAAGGATGGTTTGGCAACATTTCCACCCTCAGGAGCAATATGAAGAACTTTGATATAATTACCCTTGGTTTCAAGGTAGAATTCAATTAATTTTTCTGAAGGAGGAAAATACTTCTCAACCTTTTTTTCCTTGGTGATAACCCATTTATAAGAATCTTCGCCCGTAATTTCGTCGGTAACGATTTGTCTTTCCATGGTTCTTTCAACACATATTTTTGTGAAACCATTGATTCTTTTAAACATTGCCTTTTCAGCCACAGAAACATTGTTTTCAACTTTATCAACTTTGAAAGCGGCGTATCTATCACACAAGCAAGGGGACTGCCTTCTGGCAGATTGAAATGTTTGAACACTTATTCTATGCCCTGCCTTGGAAACGGCTTTACAGGCAATCATGAGGGTAGTGAGGGGATGTAATTCTAGAAAATCCATAACCTTATCGGCATGCTTCATCATCTTAGGAGAAACATTGGCTACTGATTCAGGATTTAATGAATTATAATGATTATTGACTAAATATTCTTCGCCCATTGACAAGACCTTTCGGAATGTGTGTAGAAATTAGACACATTGTAGAAAAAATTCACACTTATTTTTAAACATACTGCATGAATTGAATCTTGTCAAATAAAAAAATATGCCCGTTTAAAGGCATATTTTGGGGGTTATATTTAATTAAAAATATATAAATATAGGGCTACGTTTTTTTACTCTTTCAAATTATTTTTATTTTTTTCTGCAATTTTTTTTAATTTGATAAAATGATAAATTGCCCGTCTTCCAAATTCTGATTTACTCATGTCCTGCTTCTTGCAATAATTTTCTATCCAGGCGTGTGCATCTTCCTTGATTCTTGTTTGAAAAAAATCTCTTTTAGCCATCCCGTACCACCTCTTTCAATGAATCGTTAAGCAATTTTGCCAAATAAGGCAAATGTTCCCCTGGAATTCTGACCCCTTTCTTTGTCAGCCCTTCATATCCACCTTGAGGAACTTTTATATGGTGTCTGATGTCAATCTGTTTCTGGGGGAATTTAGGGTTGTCAACCAATGTAATAATTATTTTATGACCATTTTCAAAGTCTATTTTGCCTATTACTTTCCGTGAATATGTACTCATGTTTTCCTTTCTTGCTTGGAGAAAGCCAGATCCCTTAACGTGGTTTCAGTTTTAATGCCGGAAGCCCAAAAGCCGTACCCATGTTTTTTAAACACTTCTCTCAAATCATCGTCAAGTTTCCTGTTAATTCCGTCTTCTCTGTAAAACACCTTTGCTTCATTTTTGTTAAGATAATCCATTTTCCCTCCTGTTTTAAAATTCACGGTTTGCGGTATTCCGTGAATTTTTTAGTATGGCAGGTCGAGGACTCGAACCCCGCTCTCCAAGGTAGATATGCCTTGGCGTTCTACCAATAAACTACCCTGCCGACCTCTTTGCAAATTCATGCAAAAATATTCCCACTTTCTCTGTGTTTTTATTCCAACCGGCTTATATCATTGTTAATACGAGCGTTCTGATTTATAAACCCGTCAAGTAAATCATCCATTCTATTGATGAAATTATCATCTATGATAGCAGCCGTGCAATTTGTATCAGATATTGGCTCGTCTTCTTCAGGGCCGACTAAACACCTTACCTTGTCATTAAGCCTGTGTTTGGTTTCGGTAAACCGCTTTCCAAATTCTTGCGCTTTCTCGATTAATTCATTCCACTGGCCACCTTTGGGCGATGTGTTGCTTATGTTACTCATAACTCGTTTTCACCCCCTTCCAAAACAGCAAGAATGGCCTTCTCAGGAAGAATGATATACTCCACATCATCAATCTTCATAACTGTGCCGGTATACTTTGAATAGATAACTTGATCGCCGGTTTCGACTTCAATAATACCATGGCCAACTGCAACGACAATGCCTTCCTGCGGTATTGGCCTTGATATATCATCAGGAAAAATGATTCCGCTTTTAGTCTGAGTATCTTCAGGGCAAGGCCGTATCATAACTTGATTTAATAATGGTCTGATTGATTTACTCATAACTCGTTTTTGCCCTCAACGCCCCGCTCTGTCCTTTCCTCTTTCCTGTCCATAAGAGATAAGGCTATCTTGGAGCAGTAGTACAGGATGTCATCATTCTGTTTGCAAGAAAATTTTTCATTCAACCCCTCGACCATTTTCTCGGCCACCGCAAAAATGGTATCAACCTGACAGCCGTTAACACCATTCTCCTTGATGGGACCATTCTGGATCTGAAACGCCAAGATATTATTTTTGTTGTCTACCAATACCGGTTCTGGCATTTTGGAAACAGGCATTTCGTTCCCAAGGTGTTTAACATTGAACCCACCAATTTCAGTTACGTCTTTCAAAGTTTCAAGCGCCATTTTCTACCTCTTTTCCTTTTTCCTTAATTACTTCCTCAATAGGGATCTGCTTTTCCTCCTCTGCTTGCTGACTGTTAATAACATCAGTAATTGACATCTGGTTTTCGTTCTCAAACCCTGTATCTTCAACCGGTGCCTCTGGTTCCTCTTCGACTGACGGTGCATAAACCAGAATTCCCAATTTGTTTGAATGACCTCTATCATCTTCAAAATGATAGGATACAGACCCGACACATATATCCTCAACTGTAACTGATAATCCCTTTCCTTTGGCGCCAATAAGACTTGCGGCCTTGATAATCTTCTTGAGGTCTACAATGGATATAGGAATATCATTGAAAGGCTTTTCCCAATCCTGAAATTCAACGCCGTTCATTGCCTTTCCATCCAGAACGTAACCCTTATACTTCAGGGTAACTGCAAACTGATCAATCGCCATCTGTCCCTCTGTATCAGTATCATAATAAGCAACCTCGATGTCAACTTGATTCTTATCGTCTTTTTTTCTGGTGAAGCCGATTCGATAACTTCCGGTTGTTTTCTGCATGAATTTGACAATGGGTTCATCTTCAGGAAGAGTAATGCCGAAAAAAGGTTCGCCCTTCAATTCCCCTGGATGCCATGGATGTGTAATCAATATCCGATTGTCATACACGCCTCTGATTCCACCCATTTCACAGTCAAAGTAAACCGCTTTAAATTCCCGGCTTTTTTCATTATGCCGCACCATTTCCACAATACTCGCCAAAATCCTCGCTGTTACAAATACATTTGTCTTAGCCATCAATAATCGGCCTCCTTTTCATTTGATAATAAAGTTCTTGCGCCGGCAATAAAAAAGTTAGGGTCAAACCAGGGTTCTGGATCGTCCTTTACTTTCCCGTCTGAAAAATGCTCCAGTACGCTTTTTTCTTTCACATAACATTTTTTAATGACCTCAACTGCCTGTTTTAACGCCATTTCAAACACCCTGGACAAGTACCGTCCTTACAAATGGGAGCGTTGCAGTCTTTACACCTTGTAATTCCTTTAGAATCATTATAGGTTTGGCAGAATTTTTTTCTTCTATGTAGCCTTCCTACTGCACTTGCGGGAATATCAGGATATTTCTTTGCCCTGTCCTCTGCACTCATTTCCTTCGGATAGGTTTTATTATCAATATCATTTAAACAATCATTAATTGATTCCTCAAAAAAATTAAACGCAGCCTCTTTATCACTCGTCCAAAGAACATCAGTCAAACCATGAACCAAGAATCTTTCTTGAGCCCATGTATGTTCTCCGTAGTCCTCATGAATTTCAATGTCTATTTTATACATTTTTTTCTCCCTTGAGTTCAATCCACAGTTTTGCTGCAGCATCGCAAGGGATGTTTTTATCCCAAAAACCTATTTTGTCCAATTCGCAGTTCCAAACAGTTTCGCCGTTTTCAAGTGTCTCAGAATTTTTATAAACAACCGTGTCTAAAGGCAACTCTTCCAGAAGCTCTTCGAGGGAAGGGGCAGATAAATATGAATCAAGAACATCAAAAGCATCAAAATTATTATATTCACTTTTAGGATATTCAGGATCATAATAAAAGTTTGTTGCCCTGGTCCACCCGGCTTTTTTTAATTTTACTGACATTTCATAACTTGTCGGCATCATTCCACCAGCTTTCTTGTCATTGATTCATTCCTATTCAATAATCTTACATAAGTCTCATGCTGTATAATCGCAGCTTCTATTGTTGTATCCATAACTTCAAGAATTTCTTTGCCTATTATTTTCTTTTTAGTTTCAAGATGGATAATCCAAAAACGAAAAATATGGTCTTTACCTCTGGATAATGAAACCCCTTTTTCTGTTAAAACTGTTTTTATCAAAACATATTCGCCATCAGGTGGATTGCATCCAGAAATTAATATCATAACAATAATGCTTATAATAAATGTTCTCATTCCAACCCCCTACAATTCTTTATCTTCCCATCCACATTCTTCACAACATCTATTTTTGAATATAGTCAGCTTTTTACATTTCTCACAATACCACCCAATTATCTTGATGGTTGTTGTAATTACATCCCAATCAACAAATCCACGTTTGCCCAATGTCATTCCCCTACCTCCAACATTATCCTCATTCTTTTTACTTCCAACCACCAAAGCACTCTCTCGTTAGAGGGACCGCCGCCCCCCATTGACACAAATTCACCATCTTTGGTTTCCCCAATGACTACCAATTCTTTAAACTGACCCTTGCAATATTCAAGAATTGCATCAGGGGCAATAGTTTCCGCTGAAGGATGAAAAAGAATATCTGCTTTGACCTTCTTTTCCCCAAGGGGTTTCTTGGCAGTATCTATTTTTGCTTGATGGTCAAGAAACAATTTTATTGGAAACCCGATACAGACTATTACTGCAATAACAAGAAAAAGTGCAATTAAACATCCTTGGTTATCATCCATTTTGTTCATCCTATTATTCTGAATCAGCAATCAACTGGGCCATTTCTTTCACCGTATTATTGAGAACCTTAACCATCTGATCACTCAAATTATGGCGTTTCTGCTGTCTCTTGAAATCGGGTAATCTACCACTTCTTCTTGTTGCTGCCTCATAACAGTCAAGGAAATATTCGTTAATATCAAAAAGAGTCATATCGTCAGCCTTATTCTCGAAATGTTCCGGGTGATGCTCGTTAACCTTGTAATGATGCTGGATGCCTTCCGACTCACAGACTTTATCATATTCAGGAGTGCCATACTTCATATCCTTGATAAGAGACAGGGCTTCAAGTTCGGGGGATTTCTTTTTGCTGTCATCGTGGTTTTCAATTCGTTTATCCAAATGCCCGGCGAATTCATCCCACAAATCAATTATTTGAATTTTATGATCTGAAAGTTCTTCCAAAACCTGTTCTTCTTTTCCTTTTGGCCCCGCTGCTATCTCGTCAATAAGATACTTGATTTCTCCCACAGAAGAACATTCCACGGCATACCGCACAATATCTGCAAGGGTATGATGCTCAGTGATAACGACTTCATCTGCCTTTGCCACATGGACTTCGCCTTCTTCAAGTTTTTTAAGTTCTCGTTTTTTCTTCTGACATGATTCGGCCTCCTGTAATTTTTGAATTTGAATATTCATACAAACTTCTGGTTTTTCTGTCCAGAGCCCACATTTCCTGCATACTGCCGTTGTATCTGTGGCAATCATAAAATCATGTTGAGAATTGGCACAAGGCTCAAATGACTCCATGATCATTGAATCGTTAGTGCATTCTGGCTCTATCTCTTCAGGATGCCTCAAATAAACAATCGCGCACCGCATAATTACCCCTAATTGATTCGCCCCGTGAGCAAACTCCAATTTTATCAGTTCTTCAATTGTCTCTTGTTTTGTCATGATTGACCTTCCCCCATTTTTTCATACTTTTTTTCTTCTGCGAGGCATTTGTCAAGAAGCTTTTGAAGTTTATCCTTCCTTTCCATCAGCATTTCTGCTTTTGCAGTGATAATCATTTTTTCAATATTAAAATTGCTTATCCTGGTTTTTACATCACTTATCATTACACTCAATTCTTGTTTCATTATTCCTCCTGTTTCTCTCCACCATCATAATCTTCACACCAATAACTCTCTTCAAATGGTGCTTCCCCTACCAAATGAGCAGCTTTCATTTTTTGACAACATCCCCAACTTCTCTCCACTACATTGCGTGACAACATTTTACTATAATATCTTGTTTCCGAACAATAGTGGCCTTTCCGGCATGTAGCGCAAGACTCTTTTAGGTTGGGCATATTGGTGTTCATTGTCATATCAAAACCGTCCACCCATATCGGCTATTCCAGTATATTCTCTTGTATACTGCCCCCACTTCCTTCAACCTTAGAGCTATAAGATTTTTCCATTTTTTCTTATACTTCCGGGGAAGTCTCTTTTTAGGTGGCGAAGAAACATAATTAAAATTGACCATTTCATGTGTACAAGACCAGCCAAGGAAAGGCCGTTTATCCTCTAACAGTTTGACTGTCATGTATTTCAAATACTGTTTGAACATTATCTTCAAAATCAAACGCCTTTAAAGAAGTAGGTTTAAACGTTGGCAGCAGCATTTTCCTTCCAAGGTCTTTATCGAACCGTTTCGTTTTACAAGGTAATAAAACACTGCTAACCTCCAACTGGCTTTCTTTAATTTGCTTTAACAGTTCTCGTTTTTTCTTCCTGCCGAATCTTTTACTCATTTAATCATCCCTATTTAATCGTATGTAAAACATACCTTGCTTAAATACACTTGTCAAGCCGATGGTGCTTTTTTTATGGTATAGTTAATGTAATTCAGGATTCTGAAGGTGGATGGATTTAATTGCCATCAACAGAACCCGCCACGCTGTGCCTCAAACTTAATTATTCTGAATGTGGGAATAAAGCGGACCAGGGTGGGTCATTCTGCCAGGGAGTAATCTCTGGCTTTTTTAGAATAAATTCAATTGTTCTGGATCTTTTTCGACTGGGGTACGCAATTTTTCTATCAGCAATCTTATCGCCCTCTCTGCCTGGGCCGGCACAACACCATTACCGAGCATCCTGAGTTCATCGGTCCTGTTTATTCCTGAATGGGTTGCTTGAAAATACAGCCTGTTCTGCCTCTCCTCTTGGTTAAAAGAGGATTTCCATATTTCTTCCATCTCTGGTAATGCTTTTGACACATCCCATGCTTCCTTTTCCCAATCTTCCCACAAATGGTACAGGCTTCCAGAGGTTTCCAGGACTTTTTGCCCTCTTTCCAATGCAATTTCGTATGACAACTGGCACATAATGTCATCAAGTTCTCTAATGAAGTATTGGTCATATCGTGGTCTTTGTGATGAATCCCCAGTTGTTGGGCAGTTCCACATTCTTCGCATTGACTTTTCCTGTACTTCGCTACTCGCTTGAGCCAGCCAGATTTGGAAGGCGATGCTTTTTCCATAGATACTTGATAGCACTCCCGACCGCAGTACTTCCTCTTCAAGAAAACTGAGAAGTCTTCCAACCGGCCATTGAAGTCCTTCCTGTGTAATTGTTTTCCGCACTTCCCACAATACTTCTCTGGCTCTGGTTTTCTGGTATGCTTTTTGTTCATCAAAATCCTCCTTAACAGTCTTCATATAAACAGTACCATTAGCCCCATGCACTGTCAAAGATTTAGTTTTAATAGGAAGTCCGGGAGAAACCCAACCGACCGGGAGATTCATAAGCTGAGAGACCCAATTTCCGTTGAGTTTGCCAGCATACCCTTTTCCAAGCGCAGACTCCAGTATTTCTCTGCCTGCTTTGCCGCCGGCCATTTGATTACTACCAGATTTCTCATGTGTCTGTGCTGCTGGTGTGGGCCAGTTCTTTTTGATGGCACCAACCTGATTCTGTAGATATATCTGCTGACTGCTACACTGGTTTTTAGCCTCTGCCGTGGTGGGCGTTCTCCAAGTGTTCTCAGATAACCCTCGGCTCTTCCCAGTCGTGCTGCTGTTCGCCTGGTCTGGCTGGCCATAATGGTAAACTGCTCTGGGTAGCTGGTCTATTCTTCCCAGTGGGTTGCCGTCCCTCGCTTTGGACATTCCTGCTGAGTCCTTCCAGTCCCTTGATGCTGCGGTAGGCCATGACAAAGACTCTTTTCCTCCTGTGGGGCGCACCGACTTCACTCGCACTGACCAATTCCCACGAACATTGATAACCTCTTCTCTCCAACTCTCTAAGGATATGGAGCAGTACCGGTGTTCCTTCTGGGTCTGCCCAGTGGTCTCCTTTGAGTTTTGAACTGAGCATTCCTTCGACGTTTTCGAGCATGACAATATCTGGCTGACAGTCTTCAATTCCTTTGAGGACATAGGGCAAGAGATGTCTGGGGTCTTCATCAGCTTTTCTTTGTCCAGCACAACTGAATGGCTGGCAAGGTATCCCTCCTGTAATAATGAGGTTAGGAACTTCTCGAAAACAGATAAATGGAAAGGTTTTAACATCCGTGTAGATAACTCCTTTGGGAATCCTGCCTTCTTCAATCTTCTTGACCAAATTTTGGCAGACGAAGGCTTCGACCTCCACATAAATGCTTTGTGAAATATTAAACCCTGCTCCTTCAAGGGCAATTGACAAACCAGCATATCCGGCGCACAAGGAAATCTCTGTCCAATTGGTTTTGGGATGATCCACATTCACTTTTTCCTCCAAAATAAAAACACACCCGGCAAAGGTGAAATGCGGTCAAGGATAACCGAACTCTGCCAGATGTGTTGTTTTTTATGATTTCCTTGTCGATGGCATTTCACAACCTCTTTCAGTATATCATATTTTTTAGCAATGAGAGTGTATGCGATTGCAATACCTTTTTTTATTCTCTCGCGTTTTTTATTTTAGAGAGAGTGGGGATATATGAATGTAAGAGGAACGGGACTCAAGCGGTCGGGGGGGACTGGGTGGGGGTCTTGGGCCTGTGTGGGTGTGGTCTGCCTGTCTGTGCCTGCTTGGTTGTCCGTCCTTGTCCTTGGTTGTCCTCTGCCTGTCTACTGCCATGGGTTGACTGTGGCCTGGCTGGGTGCTGTCTCCTGCTGCCTTGCTGGTCTTGGGCTGAGGTGATATGATAGTAGAGGAGGCAAGATCAAGTCCAGGTTGGTACAGTGGGAACCCTCAACACCTCCAGAAAGCGGAAATGGGGAGCAACACCGGGGATATTATGGAGGATTTCAAGCTGAAATGGGGTTAAATGGGTCAAAAAGGGGCAATGTGGGTAATAAATACACAATCTCGCGGAGGCGGGAAACTGAGGGGCGACCACCGGACAGCAAACCCCCTCCTCTGATAACCGCTCAAAATAACCTCAATCAACCCCCAAAATAATAAAATTGAATATTATAATCGACTATCAAAAAATAACAGAATCGACCATCAAAAAATAACAGAACTAAAAACAACTACCGGAAAATACCGGATACAGGATAATACCTACACACATCTTAATGGGTAATGTAAACCTAAGATTATATGTACTAGTTATAATATAATACAGACAAGTCCTAAAAATGAAAATGGAGGGGAGCAGGAAGAATGAAAAAGAGGCCACCGAAAAAATATACCTGTCCAGTGCGGACAGATTTAACAGATGTGGGGCGGGCAGTCCTGGAAGCAGCGGCGGACAAAACGGGTAGCACTAAATCAGCAATTCTGAGAGCGGCGCTAAATCATCTGGTGCGGTTTCC
>Ga0307928_10004805_pt1 | contig 10222 bp, 26 predicted proteins | sample AceLakmetagen232_FD_201815 | JGI IMG/M metagenome (GOLD analysis project Ga0307928, IMG submission 201815) | Saline water microbial communities from Ace Lake, Antarctica - #232 | ecosystem: Environmental > Aquatic > Non-marine Saline and Alkaline > Saline | place: Antarctica: Ace Lake...
ATAAAGTGTCCTATTAATTTTATGTAAGGAGAAAAGATGAAAGTTTTTAACAGCATTGTGGGGATCGTATGCTTGGTGATATCAATATTCCATTATATTACCGAAGAAAAGGGAAATTTTAGCAAAGCGAATTGGTGGGCTATTTTGGCAACACTAAATTTATTAATGAGTTAAACAAATGATCGGACAAGAAAGAATAAAAAACCTAATAAGAGTTAACACTTTAGCCTCGAAAAATACCCCCTACCCCCATACACTTTTTGTTGCTGGGTATGGCATGGGTAAGACCTCTTTTGCTATGGAAATAGTGAAAGGTTTGAAGAGGCAATTTATTCCAGCGATTGGGTCTAGTTTAAAGAACGCTGATGACGCAATAGATCTGTTAACCAACATACAAAAGAACGCCATTGTCTTCATCGATGAGATACACTCGGTCAACTCCAAAGCGGAAGAGGTGATCTATATTGCTATGGAAAATGGGCATTATTATTTCGAGGGACAACAGATAAAATTAGAACCATTTACATTAATCGGGGCAACAACGCAAGAAAAAGACCTTGCCAAGCCCTTCAAGAGTAGGTTTCAGAATGTTTTAAGGCTTGAACCATATAGCTATCAAGATATCAGTAAAATCGTCTTAGAAACGATTGTGAAAGCAAACAAGGAAGTGGATAGAAACGCAATTAAACTAATAACAAGAGCGTCCAAGTTCAACCCAAGAGACGCCAAGAATATAGCAAAGAATTGTATTAACTATTCCATTGCTTTTAAGAAGAAAATAGATTTTTCTTTGGCAAGTCGAGTGTTAAAAGAGAGTGGTATAGACCGCAAAGGATACAATTTGCTAGACAAAAAGTATCTCGAAGCGTTGCGGACATTTAAGAGAGAAGTCGGGGTTGGAACTCTCTCGGCATATATCGGGGTGGATCGGCAGACTATCATCGAGGACATAGAGCCAACCCTCATTAAAAAAGGAATTATTTTATTAACTAGCAGAGGCAGAGTACTTGCCTCACAAAAGGAGTAATTATGGAATGGATCTTCTACATCTGTATTTGGACATTGCTTGGATTATGGACTAAAAGTATCGCAGACAAAAAGGGTTGGGACGGAACAACAGCTTTCGTTTTAGGTTTCTTTGGCGGTCTTTTGGCGGTGATTATCTATGCCTGTCTAGGTAAAAAGAAATGAAAGGGCGGAATAAAGAGAAGCTGAAAGCATATAAAAAACAATGGAGGATCGACAACCCAGAAAAGGTTAAGCTTTATGGTTGGAGAGACACACAGAGGATAAGTCAGAGGCGGAGGGAGGCAACCAAACCATGTGGCGATTGTGGAAAAGACTTCCTCACATATAAACGCACCGATAGGTGTCCCGATTGTGTAAAGCAAACCAGCGACATAAGAGAACCGATAAAAAATAGTGAGTGGCAAAGAGGCAAGGGCAGAGAGTGCCACAATTACCACGCCAGAGAATATGAGAGAAGAAAAGCTAAAAGAATTAAGGAGGTAGAATGAGAGAGCATAAATATAGATTTTACAACCGACACAAGGAAAGGAAAGACTGGTCTGTGAGTGAAAAGACGCTAGAAGAAATCATCGACAATGACAGTTGGCAGGGTGCTAGTATGTGGGAAAAAGTTGCAACAGTGGAATTCACAGGACTCAAGGACAAGAACGGAGTTGAGATATATGAGGGAGATCTGGTTTTGGACAAGAAGATAGGCAAAAGCGAGGTCAAATTTGTCAACGCAAGTTTTGTTGTTTGGCACAAAAAAACACAGCATTGGATTATAGGAACTAAAAGAGCCGAGAACATGGAAGTAATCGGGAATATTTATCAATGAAAGACAAACTTATAAGAAAATATAAGTGGGCGAAAATCAGGTGGGAACTGAGACGAACTTCTGGTAGAGACGAGGCGAAGATTATCTTTGCTTCTACCTTGTGGCTGATGATGATTGCCATGTTAGTTATCCACAACTTAGGGTATTGATTAATGAAAAGATTTTTTATACAATAGAAACGCAAAGCGATCATTCGGCATATATTTTTATAACAAAACACATTTGTACAAATATGTTTGCCACCGAGCCAACTATGCCTGATCGCTTAGCCTCGGTGGCATTTTTTTTAAGAGAGAGGAAACTATGGCAAATCCACAATGTGAAAACGGATATACGAAGATAGCCAACGAATTGTTGGAGGAACTTTTACTATATAAGTTCCCGCCCAACACAAGCGACATACCGCTGAAAATAGTTTTATTTGTTATCAGAAAAACATATGGGTTTAACAAAAAGAAAGATGATATATCAATAACCCAATTCGAAGAAAATACACTCACAGCTCGGAAGCAAGTCTGCTATTGGCTTGGTTACCTAGTAACAGCCAAGATACTAGTGAAAGCCAAGACACTAGCAAAACAGACAGTCTCATACTCGATAAACAAGGATTATGAGCAATGGGTTCCACTAGTAACAGCCAAGAAACTAGTAACAGCGAGATCGTTTACTAGTAACAGCCAAGCCACTAGAACTAGTAACAGCCAAGAAACACACAAAAGAAAGAAAGAAAACTACAAAAGAAATAAAGAGTTAGTGTATTCTGAAAATTCTTTAAAAATATGTAGTGAACTCGGAATAACACCAAAACCAATAATAGAAAAATATGTGACAGAACTCTACCCCCAATATTCATTCAAAGATATTACGATAACCTGTAAGGCGTGGTGCGATGAGAAGAGAATGAAACCTAGTTCAATGAGATGGAAGAATTTTGTAGATAAAGCTATTAAAAATAATCAACTACCAAAGAGAGGGTAAAATGAATTTCAAAAATTTGACAAAAGAAGCCAAACTAAAAGCATTCAAGTCATTAGTTGGCGAACTAGAGATCGATGAAAACGACATACCAGACTTCGAATTAAAAAGCATTGGCGAATATGTTCCGAGAGCGTTGGAGCGGATCAAGAACCCCAAGCTTTTCGATGGCATTCCGACTGGTTATGAAAACCTAGATGAGATTATAGGCGGGTTCGCAGATGAAGAACTTATTGTGGTTAGCGGGGCAACAGGTCGGGGCAAAACTTTATTTACCCAATGTATCATGATCAACCAAGTTTTACAGAACATACCGCTCCTATTTTTTACATTAGAGATGAGCCAAGTAGAAACCACAATCCGCTTTATGAACATGGTTAAGTCAAAGGTCTCAGAAGAGGTTCTAAAGCAACTTCCTATCTTTTTCTATGCAGGGGACATAGTTCACCTAAAAGTGCTTGAGGAAGCGGTTAAGAAGGGAATAGAGCAAGGTATCAAGGCGGTCTTCATAGACCATTTACACTTTTTCTCATCTGGTGGTGAAAATCAATCTTCGGAGATAAGCCACATTATGCGGGAGATAAAACTTATGGCAAGAAGATACAAGATACCTATCGTTTTGGTTTCTCATATTCGGAAAATGAATAACGCTACCGCCATGCCAGACCTAGACGATTTAAAAGATAGTGTTTCTATCTCTCAAGACGCTGATACAGTTATCATGATTAACCGAGATATGAACTCCGCAGATCCCCACGAACAGAAAACTACCAGAGCCAGAGTTTCCAAGAACAGAAGAACTGGTAAACTGGGCAATGCTCAATACTATTTGGACAAAAACTTTTATCTTCAGGAGGTCGGATATGAAACTAAAGAATATTGAAAAACTGGATTGGTTGGAATGGTTTGATACTTTTATTAGACGAAGAATTATCAACCAAAAGAACCAGAACATACCCAACAAAAAGCTTATAGAAATCTATGAGAAACAGGTTAGGTGGAATGACAAGAAGAGAATAGAAATAGCCAGAAAATTAATTTAGGAGGAAGCATGAAAAAGAAAATGAGACACAGAGACAAAGTAAAATTGGCGAGGAAGATGTTGATCAGAGCAGAACTTGTAAGCGGAACGCCTATCTTTGAAAGTAAGGGGTGGACTGAACGAGCACAAGAAACAAAGAAACGTGTGATTGAAGACGAGAAAAAAGCTAAGGAGGGAAAAAATGAATATAAAAAGGTCGATACATGTTGAGATGAACAGGAAGTTCACCTCCAAGAAGCAGAGATCTGATTTCTTATACAAGATTACAGGTAAGTATCATGTTGGGGAGATGAGATTTGCAGAGTGTAAGAAGGTTTTGTGGCATATAAGACAACTAAAAACAGTCAGGAAATCGTTAGTTAGCCACTCGGTTTGGGCAAAACTGAACCGAAGTATTGACAGACGCAGATAGTGAACAATAATTAACATCATAATACGCAAATTTAATATGCCCTACAAAAGTAAAAAAGACAGATATGAGTGGTATAACAACTGGTATGCTACAAACGGTCGAAATAGAGCCTCTAACTATTCCGAACAAGCCATAGAATATTCAACTCGCCATTCTAAAGAAAAAGCAGCGTCATCTAAGCTTAGATACAATGTCCTGAATGGAAGCATAAAGAAACCCGAAATATGTTCATCTTGTGGAGAAGAAAGAAGGCTGTTGGGTCATCACGAAGATTATGAAAAACCGCTTGAAGTTGTGTGGTTGTGTCACTCCTGCCACAAAAGATTGCATAACGATAAAACACAAGAAGCATTGACAAGCGTAGGTAATGTATGATAAGATAGAATAAATCAGTAAAAAAGCAATTATGAATTTAGAACAAGTTACAAAAAGACAAATAGAGCTGATCCCCTTGCTCAACGATGCCAACAAAAAGTATGCCGAGATATTGTATGAGGTAGAACTTAAAAAAGCTTGGTTTTATCGATTAGAAGAGACCATGGGATACAAGAACGCAGATGTTAGAGAAGCACACTTGTCAGCGGTTCTAGAAAAAGAGGGAATGTTAAAGATGAAGCAAGACGCAAGTAACGATTACTACAGATTGAAAACAGAAAGAGACCTATTAGTAGAAGTCGGGAAAAGTTTAAGAACGCTGGGTCAGAGAGCAACAGGAACAGAAAAAGAAGCATATTATAGTTAAATAAATTAAGGAGATTAAATGGGTTTTTTACCAAAAGGTTACGAAGAGCCAGTAACAGACAATTACATGAAGTTCCAAGCGGGAGCTAACGCATTCAGAGTTCTGAGCAGTGCTATCGTTGGCATGGAGTTCTGGAAAGAAGAGACAAATGATGATGGAGAGTCAGTGCGGAGACCAGTTAGAAAACGAATGGATGAACCTATCTATCCAGATGAAATTGGTGTTGATAGAAACGGAGAACCAGAGAGAGTAAAGCATTTCTGGGCGTTTGCAGTATATAACAGAAAAGCAAAAGCAATCCAGATCTTACAGCTTAACCAGAAGACAATCCAAAAAGAACTTCGAGCGTTGGACGCAAACCCAAAGTGGGGAGACATCAAAGAATATGATGTTGTTGTCACTAAGGTTGGTGAAAAGCTAAAGACTAAGTATGTGGTTCAAGCAGATCCTAAAGAACCAATAGAAGAAGATATAGTCAAAGAGTATGAAGCTATGAATATTAATCTAGAAGCTTTATTCGATGGCAAAGACCCATTTGCGGTGCAGGAAGATGTGGAAGAAGACGTAAAAAAAAAGCCTAAAGCAGAAGAAAAAGCAAAAATAGACCCAGAAACTGGGGAAGAAGAAATTAATATAGAAGATATTCCTTTTTGAGAATGGTAGTTGACAACCGAGTTCATATAACCTAAAATGGTAGTAAAGGAGTTATATGAATAAACAATGTAAAAAATGTAAGAAAACAAAACCGATAAATGAATTTTATGTTCATGCTCAGATGACTAATGGTAGGTTAAATATATGCAAAGAATGCGTTAGAGATAGGGTCAGTAAGCATTCTCAAACAGAGCATGGCAAAGAGGTGGCTAGAATGTGGTACAAGACACCGAAGGGAAAAGCCAAGTTGAGTAGACACACAAAAAGGTTTCGCAGACTTAACCCAGAAAAATACAAAGCTCACCTGGTGGCTAATAATGCTATAAGAAGTGGAAAACTAATTAAACAACCATGTATAATCTGCGGAGACAAAAAAGCAGAGAAACATCACGATGACTATTCAAAACCGTTAGCAGTAAAATGGTTTTGCAGAAAACATCATAGAGAATATGAAGGAAGATAACGCATATTCTAGGAAGGCAAAACATGAAAGAGGAAAGATACCTACAACCGAGTGAGGTGTGCAAGATACTAGGGATATCTTACATCACCTTCTACAGATACATAAGAGAGTGTTCTTCATGCAAGAAATATGTGGGAAACTCAAACACAGAAAAAGCATGTGCGTGTGAAGAACCAAAGATCAGATTAAAAGCTGTTAATATAGGCAACAAGTCAACAGAGTGGAGAGTTAGTTCAGTAGAACTTAGTAAATTTCTTAGAAAAAAGGTAAAAGATGGAAGATTTAAAGGAAATCAATGAAAGACTGACCAATCTACCGCAAGAGATATGTGCTAAGAAAAAGACATATGAACTGTTGAAGATACACTTGGACGAAGAAAAAGGAATTATTTTATTAAATCTTGATAGAGCAAAATACACCAACGCAGATTTAAGAGAAGCATTTGTATATTCTAATCAAGACATAATCGAACTGAGAAAATCATATGTTATATCAGAAGCAGAGTATTACGAAGCTGTTAACTTCTTCTCAGCGGTTCAAGAGAGAGCTAGGAATATAAGGGCAGAGATTAAGGCAACTCACGATGGAGTTTAAATGGATATTATCTACATAAAAGAACCAATATGGGGAAGTAAGTCTGTAGGAGTTGCAGAACATAAGATTAATGGTGATGTGTGGGTAAAGATACAGTATAAAGATCAGGCAGGAAACGACTGGAACCCTCATTATCTGAAAATGCCAGAGTGGAAAGCACTTACATACCCGACACAGATGAGAAGAAGCGTGAAGCTCAGAATAATACCGATAGATGACTTCAAGAGGTATCAGCTGAAGGACAAATAGTGGTTTTATCCCCTTCGGGGGTTAAGATATTAAAAATTGAATACTCATCCCAGGTCGATCCGATTTCTTAAGGAGAGTACACGACTGATGAGGATAGCGGGGGAGGTTGACCCCTCCCTTGTTATCAAAAAAAGCTTTTTATTAGTAAACAAGAAAGGAACCAACATGAACGAAGTAATCGCATTTTACATTCTAGGTGGAGCAACTCTAGTACTAGCAGTAGCATTTTTGCTAGATGTATTAGCAAGACGAAAGTAGTCCCTCAAGGAGGAAGTTACATATCCCAATTTAAGGAAGGGTAGAGGTGGAACGGTGAGATTGAGGTCATATAACCGCAAGGTTGACTCTCCCTCAAATCAATCTCACCACTCTGCTTCTACCCTCTGGGGAGAAACTAATTAAAGGAGACATATGAAAAGGTGGATAACTCAAACTGGTGAAGCAATACCTTATGAGAAGATAGGGGACAGTCATCTGTCTAACATCCTAAGATATATTGAAAAGAAAGCCGAAGAAGGGGTTGATATTATAATTAGTGGTGGTTACTGCGGTGATGATGATTTCATAACTGGTGATGTCGACACAATATATGGAAACGATGTAATGGAACAAATGGACTATAATGGGTTAAAGAAAGAACTAGAGATTCGCAAGAATCTCCCCTAAATAATTAAAGGAGATATATGGAATACGACAAAAACGACACAGAATGTTCTCATTGTAGAGGCAAAATATCGGGTAATTGTTGCGGAGATAAAATCATATATTGGTGTGAAGATTGCGGTTCAAGACCAGAAATAATAATAGATTACCCGATGATGAGATTTTATAACGCTGTTCAGGCTACACGAGAAGAGCCAGGACTTTCACTAGAAAAGATGGCAACAGTTATTAAGTCTAGGTTAGACGAAACAGAGATAGATTCTTTGATGAAAGAACTTAGAGATTCGCAAGAATCTCCCCTAACTAACTAGGAGGGCGAAATGAACGGAAGAAAAGTAAAAACTTTTATTTGTAGAAAATGTAGGGTAAAAATGCCAAACACACTTAAGAAGGACATGAAGAAGTGCTTCTGTGGTGGCAGGTTAGATCCATACAGATTTGATGATGAAAGTTTGACACGTAGAGGTAATAGATATAATATCAAATAAATCATTATGTTTCAGAAACTAAAAATTGAAGCAGTGAGTGAGGGACTTATTTAAGCCACAGTTTTGTGGTCTTTTTTATACTTCTTGATTAGCCGATGGATCCCCTTCCTGTCGGCTATTCAAGGGGCATAATTTGTCCGAGCAAGCTGAAAGGCTTGAATGATTGGGAAGGCAAACGGAGAGTTTTTAATAATTTCTCTCGGTTTGCTTGGGCAAATAACAAGGAGGTGAGAACACTGGTATACAAGTTCAAGATTGAGGAGGACGGAGACACAAGGACAGTAGCCCTATTGGACATCGGGGAGAAAACCCGATTGACAATGGGTGGCAAGATGCAACATGTCAACCCCGAGCAGGGGAAGCGACAGTTCATCGAGCGAGTACAGTTCGAGCTTCGGAAGAGGTGATCGTATCTCTCTGTGGACTTTGGCTAAGAAGGATAGATACAAACTACTTGGCGGAGTCTGTGAAGTGTGCAACGAGGAATTCAGTTTGAAAGACCTTGTTGGACACCATATCGTAAATAAGTCTGCAGGAGGTAGCTCAGTCCCAGAAAATCTGGAATTGCGTTGTCGCAGTTGTGAGACCAAGATGCATCGCAAGTATCCTGATGGGAACAGGAGGAGACAGGATGAAGTTATTGGCGAAGACTAGGTGCGGAGACTTTACTCTGGAGCTTCACGGTTCAGGGAACTCGATTTACTCCTACGTTGTGATGCACAACAACACTGCGGTCAAGTTCGAACAAGGCATCTTCGATGAACTGGAGGAGGCACTGAACTGGTACTCTAACCTCGTTGACGCTGATGAAGCTACTCACGAGAGGGATGGTACAATATGAACCCCCAGGTGGTCACAGCTGACGCTGAGTGCTTCGAGATGATACTCACAATGCTCGACACCCTGAACACTGTCTGTTGTGACGAGCTGGAGGCTCACGGTCACACCGCTGAAGGGGCTGGAATGCTCATCACCGTCTTGAACGCAACTGGTGAACTGATGCAGCACACCCACGAACTCCACGAACAGATGATGAACAGATTCGGTGGACAAGTCCATCTAACCATCGTTGGCGATGACGCTGACGAAGATGGAGAAGAACAATGAGTCGCACCTCGCAAGAGGAGGGCGAGGGTAGTACCTCGTAACGGGAGAACGAGCCTAAACAAATCTCCCGACCAAGATTCCGAGGGTGGCTGCAACTGGTATCGGACACATCTGTCCTCACGCCAAGCCATCCTCATAACTAGAAAATTTATATTAGTTTTTAGCTTAAAGCAGAGAAAATATTCCTGGTGTCACCCGTGGAAGTTGACTCTGCTCTAAAGTGAAAGCTAACAAAGAAATAATTTAAAAAAATGACACTAAAAGAACAATGTGAAAACTACAAAGGTGGTCACAAAGAACTAACAGAAAAAAAGTTCAACAAACTGCGGGAAAATGCCTACACTATAAATTTGGTAAAAGTAATAGGCTCTTTCTGTGAGTCAATACTTGATACCTCAAAAAAAGGATACCCTTGCGATGGTGATAGTGTAGCCAGAGAAATATTAGAAATAATTAAAGAGGAAAATGAAAAATAATAAAAGGAGAACGAAATGAAACATAATTTGATTTTGAGAAAAGATGTAAAAGACAATAAAGCATATTATCACCTAGAGATTGGAGACCTTAAGTTTTCGGTTGTTAATTTTGCCAAAGTAAACGGAACAGCTCCGAAAGAACTCAAAAAGATATTGTTTAATGGATGGGAGTCGATACGGATTAGAAACAAACAGTTAGATGCCGATACCATTATTCGTTGCAAATCCTTTTCTGATTTGTTGGTAGAGATAAAACGAATACACAAATATCATTTATCTCGGGTTGAGATAACAACGAATAACCAAAACATTATAGGACGATTTATATCGGAGAAAAATAAGAATAAAATCCCGCCATTGTCTAGGGTATCAGAGACATTTGAAATTACACCAAACGGAGTGGGCGGGATAACTTATACGTTTAAGATAGAAAATAACAGAGTCACCTGTGTCAGTAACTCACTCGACCATTATGACAATAATATCCCAATCAACAGTTGTGCAACTGTTG
>Ga0307928_10004806_pt1 | contig 10221 bp, 15 predicted proteins | sample AceLakmetagen232_FD_201815 | JGI IMG/M metagenome (GOLD analysis project Ga0307928, IMG submission 201815) | Saline water microbial communities from Ace Lake, Antarctica - #232 | ecosystem: Environmental > Aquatic > Non-marine Saline and Alkaline > Saline | place: Antarctica: Ace Lake...
TCATTCTCCTGCTTCTTTTCCCGCGCCTCGTCGCGCCGTGCCCGCAGGTACATTTCCATGCGGGCCATGCGCTTGAGCGCCCCGCGAAAACTAACTGCGTCCACAGGTTGATATGCCATCAGTCACCATCCTCTTCGCTCGCTGCGTTCTCCAGTATGTTCGCGACGGTCAACACCGCTGCTGCCGACGGCTGCTGCTTGAGGTTCGTCTGCGCGTCCACGACGGCGGTCTGCTGCCTGCGCTCAATACGCAAGCCCTCGCCCATCAGCCAGCGTCGCATGGTATTCGGTGCGATGTCTATGGCCCGCGCCGCCGCGACGAAGGACGGCTCTATGTCCAGTGCGGATAACATGATCTCCCGCACCGACAGGCCGCCGAACCGTTCGCTTACGTCTTGCTTCCGCGTGTGTCTCCAATCCCCGGTTCTCATTAGTTGCTCCTTTCTACCAGTGTATTCTACCTGCTATTATAAACGATGCGGCTATGGGTGTCAAGCCGTGGCTCCTTGCGCGTATTTCTCAGCCTTGGTCTTCGGCTCCGTTGCGCCCGCTACCTGCATGTAGTCATCACGCAGCCCCTCCCACCAAACTGTTCCGCAGTCGGGGCAGGTGTAGCGGTGCAGGTAGCGGAAGCCGTCTTTGCGCACGGTCTCCCGTTGAAAGTTGTGACACTTACAGCCAACCTTCCAGCAGTGTTGCATGGTCAACTCTCCCGTTCTCTGAGTTATCGCCCGAACAGCTTGCGCCGGATTGTCGGCTCCAAGACGAATGCAATGAGACCTATTAGAAATCCGATAGTGTTCATGCCTACTCACCCTTTCCCGTAGTCTTCTCTGCCCGTTCATTGCATTGCCCTGCGCGGTAAAGCCCTGCGCCTCCGCCACACTTTGCAGCATGGGCAAGCCAGAGTTCTCCGTTCCGCGTGTTGAGCACCCAGGCCTTGTCGCCTGATGCGGCTAGTTGATACCTGCCCACCTCGTTGTCCATGACCATCCCTCCGTTGCCCGTTGTAGTTGCCCGTGTTGCTATGCCAGTACTATCGGCGGCGTTGCTCCGTCGGTGCTGCCCAGGCCGATGAATGTCACAACCTCTCCGGCGGCGCTCAAGCCCCACTTCGTGTATAGTATGCGCGGCAAGCTGAGGCAGAGCGAGTTTGCGCCGCGACATAGTTCAATGGACATAGCCGCCTCTTCGCCCTCTGCGAAGGCGGCATAGATAGCGGAGTCCGTGAAGTCGCGACTGATAGTCCCGGTCGCCCGGACGCCTGCGAAATTCGGGAGGTCGCGCGGCGGCACATTGACCATCCAGCCCTCAATTGAGTTGTCCACCGTGACCGTCACCTCGCCGAGCGTTGCGGGCGATAATGCCCCTCCATCGGGTGCCAACTCCATCTCGGCTTCCTTGTAGATGTACGGAGCCGCCGTCGGCATGACCGGATGGTAGCCCTTGCCGCGTTCGGCGTGCAGGCCGGCCACGCTCAGTTTGCACAGAACTGGTTCGCCGGGGCGCAGGAAGAAGGCCGCCTGCCGCACCTTTGCATCCCGCACTTTGAGCGGACTGGTGCTGCCATCAATATCAACGAGCAACGAAGCCCACTTGCCCTGGCTGTTGCTGTCGCGATCCTGTATCCACGACAGCAGGTTCGCCATGACGCCGGGCACCAGCGGGATAAACAGGTTGCCCTCCGCCCACTTGCCGGTCTCGTTGTACCTGTTCACGTGGCCGCCTTGTGCGCTGTACGTCTGGTAGCTTTTCCGCAGGCCAAGCGGGTCCTCAACCGCCAGCGTCGGCAGCCAAGTATCCGGCGTAGTGAAGCAGCCCTTTTCCTTCTGGAGCGCAAGGCCGAAACTTCCTGTCTCAGTTGTCATGTTACGTCACCCTTTCTCTGTTGGTGATAGTGTTCCCGTTCTCTCGCCTTCTCCTCGGCAGCATCCTACGGGGCTGAGCCCGACGCAATTGCGGCACGAACTGTGTCCAGCTTTGCCCTAGTGTACCAGGTTTTCCCGTTTGCTCGAATCGCCGTTGCGTCATATTTCGGCACCCACAGCAAGCTCTCGATGGCAGATAGGGGAATCACAACTACCAGGCCTTCGTCCACTGGCCCGCCCGCTATCAAGTTGTCACTTTCGCACGCTATGGCGTCCGTCAGTACGGGTTGCATGAACGGCTGCGATGGGCCATCCACCGGATTGTGACAAGCCCATAGCGTGAAGAGCATTGCGACAAGCGCAATGATCCAAAAACACCATGAGGAAAGGCACCCTCTGTCATTCATCATCATTCACCCCTTCAATCTGGCCCGCCTTCTCCTCGGCGTCATCCTGCCCCGCCCAGTCATCCACCTCGCCCGCCCGGTGCTGCTCCTGCAGCTTCTCCGACATCTGCTGCTGGTAGGCTTCGTTGGCGCGGATGGATTCGCAGAGCATTTCGTTGAATAGCTCCTGCGGCGTCGGCACCGGCTCTGTTTCGCCTATATGTACGTCATGGAGAAAGCGCGCAATGAAAGTGTCGAAGCCACCCCGCTCGTAGTGCGCGTCAAAGCCCTCTATCCCCTCCGCAAGTCCGATGCCAAACTCCTCGCAGAGTTCCTCCAAGTCCATCCCGGCCAGCTTCTTCTCCACGTTGTCGGTTGCGTAGTCGAGCGCGCGGTTGCCAGCGTCATCATTTGGGTCGCCGGGTCGCATCTCGTATATCTCCCCTCATTTCTTCTAGGTGCCTCGCAATGCGACCCAGATACTCCGTTACGGATAAGGACAGGTATGCCCAGAACCCCACTAACGAGCCGCACAATACTGCTGTCAAAGTATCCATCTTAGTCTGCCTCCTCAGTCCCGTTGATTTCGTCAAACAGTCGAAGCGATTCCTTGTACGTGTCGCCGGTCTTTGCCCGCACCCAGACAATCGCTGCATCGAATGCGTCTAGGCCATAGGCCCTGCTCGTAGTGCGGGCGCAGGCAGTGAACGCGCCGAAGAATCGCGACGCGTCTTGCCGGTCATCCCATCGTATCAGGTGCGCGTTTGTTCGCCACAGAATATTGACAGCTTCGGTCAGTGTCATGCTACTCAGTCCCCTCTCTCTGGCAGACTCCGCACTGTTTGGTCTCGTCATCCCACGCGGCCTCCCACTCAAGCCCGCTGCCCTCGACTACCGTGGCGATCCGGCACTCGTGTTCGCCCGCGCTAGTCACGTCAACGAGCCCGACGGTATCGCCTGCCTTGACTTGGACGCTTTCTTTCCAGTGAATCCGCGTGTCTGAATATCCGAAGTTGAGCGTGTCTGGCCAGGCGATTGTTCTGCGTGCGCCGCTGCCCCGTTGGTGGCATGCTACTGTCCAGGAGTAGAGCATGGTGGTACTTCCCATCATCATTCCTCCCGCGCTATCCGCGCCCGTCAAGTTTTCGCGTCACAGTCCAGAACGCGCCAATGCGACCTTGCTGATTGCATTGCCTAGATCGTGCAAGACGCCTGCTACCATGGTGACGCCCCACGCCTTCCAGATCAGCCAGTAGAGCAGGCCGCCTCCTGTCGTAGTCGCACACATATATGCGCCCATCATGCGGTCGGATAGGTTATCCCGCAGCAGCAGGACAATCATCCAAACGAACCCCGCCGGTGGGCATAGCACAGAAATCACGTACATGGCTATGCCCAGGTGCCCGCGCAGTCTTACAGCGTCTTTTTTCTCCTGCGCAGCCTTCATTTCTGTACGCACTTTTTCGCGGTCGCTTGCGTCCATATCACTGCCTCCCGCCTATTGATACGCCCGCCACTGCCCTCAGCCTACCGGGGAGGGCAGGTCTGACCTACTACCCTTTCGCTGCTTCCGCCTCCGCACAGGCCGCCGCGAACCGTTCCTCTTCCGCGACCTCCGCGCATAGCGCGTGGACGCATCCTTCGTCCTCGTTGTAAAATCGTGTCTCGTATCCGATGGGCTTGTCGCAGTAGCGGCATAGACTTGCTGCCTGCGCCCTGGTCGCCGCGCAGTCTGTGTGCCCGCAGTCCACGTCCTCGCACGGCCCGTACTCGGTGCCTGGTGCTGATAGTATCCCTGCTGCCATTTCGTGCCTCCCTGTCTTGATAACCGCCCGCGCAGGCCTTCGGTGAAAGCCCGCGCCGAGGGTTAGCTCGGCGGGCGCTCACTGATGACAATAGGTAGGCGGTCGCGTTCGTCAAACTCGCCGCCGTAATCAATGGCAACTCTGAGTTGCTTTCCATCCGGCCCATACTGCGGCCCTCGGATGGTGCCGCACTCGCAGCCGGTCGCGCCGCAAAGCGTGGCCTTCAGTCGCCGGTGTTGCGACTCTGTAATGGTGTGCGGCAGGCTCGTCACGCGGATGTCGGCACTCGTGTTGTGGAAATCGTTGGTCAGTGTGATTGTCATTCGTCTCGCCTCCGGTTTCTGCGTTGCCGCTTTGTCAAACCCCACTGGCGGGGTGGCTGGATTGCTCCGGTTGGTTTCGCCTAGTTATCTCCGTCGCATCCATCCTGCTTGTCCCATACCTGCCACACTTGATTGCCTGTTCTCCTCGGCGTTCCGCTCCACAGAGACAGTGGATTGTACCTATGCTATTTTCCTTGCCACAATACGGGCAACGCCAAAGTATCTCATAGCTGGTGGCTTCGTTTGTCATCCCTCTCGCCTCCTGTTGTTGTCCTATTGCACACCTATTATAATCTATTGCGCAATAGATGTCAAGGCCCGCGGCAAAGATAGTTGACAGGTCAGCAACTTTTTTGTCGGTATAGTTTCGTTTAGGAGAAAGCCCAGAATCCACGCACGAAAAAAAGCCCGACAGAAGGGTCTCAGTCGGGCTGTGGTCGCCTCAAGTTATCGGGATGGTGTGCTTCTCCGGCACGCCCGTCCGCGCCCAGTACAACGTCACTGAGGTCTCGCCATAGTAGGGATCGCCGCCGCCGCCCGCGTTCGTCGTGTAGAATCCGAACTGGCCGGGCTGGCAGTTCTCCAGGCACCACACATCGAAGCCGCCGAGGATCGCGGGCTTCGGATTGTAGAATTGCAGCAAGCCAGTGGACTCGAATTCGATGTCTGCCGAGTGGTCAACGTCAACCCACTCGGTGTCGCCCTCGGCAAGGCCGGTTATGTTCACGCTGCCCCGCCAGGTCTTTGCCGCCGCCTCAATGATAATGGGCCGGTCGAGCACCTCGTTATCCGGCGTGCCGATGACGCCGCCTGCGCCCACCGGCAGGTCGCCGAGCCGGAAGCTGTGCGGCGGCTGCACGTCGGCGGCGATGAACTGGAGCACTCCGTCATTGAAGGTCGTGGGATAGCCGCACCAATCCTCATAAGGCCCGCTCGTCGGCGGGTCAACGCGGACGCACCAAATCTTGTTCGTCACTCCGTTGATGAGGTCTTGTATCGCGGTGTTGCCCGCCTCCGCACCTGCGTAGCCATCCGCAAGCGCTGTTGTGGGGCCGACGTAGCCGGTATCGAGAATCTCACCGCCGATGACTACGCCATCGCCGCCGACGTACTTGATGCCCGAATACGCCTGGCGGTCAAGGCCATCCATCGCCTTGTTGAACTCGCAGGAAGGTAGAACGTCCTGCTCCACCAAGTCCGTTATCAGCCGCGCATTGGTTGTCCGTCCACTCATGGGAATCGCTCCTTGGCGTCAGTGCAGGTAGAACACCGCGAAGGTGCTCTTGCCAAACCTGCCGTACTTCGTGCTTGACCCAGGGAACGTTCCGCTACTAGCGTCGGCACCGGCCGTTTTCTCCGCGCGAATCTCGGCATCCCGCGCTCGTGCGTTACGGTCAGCTTGATTCAGGATCTCCTGCGCTATGCTCACGAAGCTAGCGACCAATCGCATAGCTCACACTCTCCTCGCCTGATAGCGGGAACTGCTCTGCTGAATGTGCGGTTCCAGGTGATGCCGCACAGATTCGATGACGTGGTCTGCCGTCGGGTTTACGCCGTCGGCCTCCGCGTTCGCGATGGTCGCCTCATCGGCGGGCCGCACAGCAGCTTGCAGCCGCGACGCCCAGTACAATATGTACGCACTCTCCGCCTGCCGGTCATACTCAGCATCCACTACGCCCATTGCGGTCGCCATCCGGCTAAACCGCCGCCCGTCGAAGCGCCGCCACTGCCGCCGGCCTGTGAAGAGCGCCTCAGAGGTATCGCGTTCGCGGTCGAAGTCTATCATCCACGCGGCCACCTGCCGGCCCTCTCCGTCCTCGCCAGTGGCTATCACCGCCGTGGCCGCCTCAATGACCGCCGCCTCGTATTCTACTTCCAGAGCGCACATCAGATAGTTCGCGGGACTGGCCGCGTCGAAGGCCCAGTCCGTTCCGCTCGTGTAGGCGCGCGGCCAGGTAGTCCAGATTCCGTCGGGCGCAACGAATAGCTCAAAGCCCTTCAGATTCGCTATCAGCACCATGACATCCCACACGGCCATGCCGAGTCGCACTTCACCAGTGCGCCACCAAATCGGCTTCTCGGCAGGCCCGCTATCGAGCACCGTGTCACCGTCATCGTACCAGTTCATCCGCGTGCTATGTATGCCGATCTTACCGGCGCAGTAGGTCAACGCCGTATTCATCGGCATACTGTCCAACGGTGCCCAGCTTTCATCAACCGTGCTGCCCGCCATGCCCTTGCCGGCGTAGCTTGCGTCAACAATATCCAGCTTGAGAATATGACCGCCGCTCGCCCAGCCGGGCCCACCGCGCGTCTTGGCCAAGACTATGTAGCCGGCCAGCACCGCATCCCGCACCTGACTCGCGTCGTCATACTGGTAGCCAAGGTCTATCTCCATGTAACGCCGCCGGTACTCCCCGGTGAGCGACGCCTCCGGATCGAGCAGCAATTCCACGTCCGCAGTACCCGCGTCGATTTGGCGTGGAAGCGTCACGTCTATGGAGAGCACCTCCGTCGTCGAGGTCAGCGACGTGTAGGCTGTCGGATTCGGCGCGACGACGACGCTGCCATAACCGAATTGCACGGCCATCAGACAAGGCGAATCGTAGAAGGTGAATGGTGCAAGCGGCTGCGTCACCGCCTTCGGCGCCAGCGTTGCGCGGTAGGAAAACCAGTCGCCGCCAGGTTGATTCAAGCCCCAGGTTGACAATTGGTCTATGTCCACGTAGGCGTCCAACGGATCCTCGTCATCGAAGCTCACCGGATTCAGATAGTGGTAGCCCGCCTCCGTCTCTTTGACTGCCGCCTCGCCGGTGTGGTCCTCAAAGAGCGGGATGAGGCGCGGCTCGTAAGTGCCGCTTTTCTGGTAGAGCTGGTGCGCCGCGAAGCCGCCGTTGACACCGTACCAGTGGACGGTTATCGGCCCCTCCTTGAGCGTAGTCACTCCGTCGCCGACGGCCTTGTAGGTGCGCCCGTAGTCGGTGCTCACGCACAGGTAGCCGCGATAATTCAATATGATGAACGGGAGCACGCTTGCGCTGCTCGTGTCCAATACGCTTATCTGCTCAGACTGCGGCGAGAGGTCCGCCTCCGTGCGCCACTCGTCCACATCCCAATGCATCAGCCGGCAGGCGTCGTCTATCTGATACCAGATGCCCCATTCGTTGCCGCCGAATGAGATGAACACGAAGGGCGCGTGCTTGATAGCGCTGTATTCGCACCGCACCGGCGGCTCGATGATAAGGTCGAATCCGATGTCTGCGCCCTGCGGGTATTCCCACTTACTGACCGCCTCGGCATTCACATAAGGCTGCGGCTGCGCCAGGCGCAAGAAGCGCTTGTTGCTATACACCGGCACCTCCGGCACCTGCCAGTTGTGGTCAGTCAGCGTCCAGTCCGTGAGCGCCATATCATAGCGGACTATGCGCGGCGTGGGTATCAGCGCGGAAATCGCGTCTATCAACACAAGGTCCTCGACGAAGACATCGCCGACCATCGTTGTCGAGATCGCCGCCTCGCCGTAGGACTGCGCGATAATGTCATAGACGGTCTGCCCGACATCGGCGCAGTATCCCTCAGCCCCGTAATCGAAGAGGCGCACGTCGGCGGACATAGACACTTCGGTTGCCACTAGGACCACGCCCCTTCCGCGTTGTACAGGATTTCGGTACAGCGCACGGTCTGCAACTCGCCCGCGCCGTCGAAGTATGAGAATGCCAACTGCCCGTCATAGAGCCGCACGAAGCTGCCGCGCACCTTCTGGCCGGTCAGCCCGGTTGCTACCGCGTTAGCCCACGAGACATAGCGGTCTGCGCCGGCCTCGAAGCGCCCTATAGAGCAGTACCATTCGCCGTCGCGGTACAGCATCCGCATCATGCGATTGTCCAACGGCAGTTCACCAGCGGCGACGAGCTCGCCCGCTATGTCGGGTGCCTCCAGCGCCCAGGCTCCGGTCGCGTCGTATTCCATCCGCGTGCAACGCGCTACACGCACCTTCTCACTGCCGTCAATGAAATTGAAGGCCAACTGTCCGTCATGCTGTCGCTGCAAGTCTCCGCGCACCTCAAGGCCGTGCAGACCCGTTGCGACCGGCGTCTGCCAGTCGGCGTACAGGTTCGTCGCCGCATCGAATGTGCCGATCGTGCAGTACCATTGCCCCGCCGCCTCATTGTAGAGCATCACCACCGCCCGCGCGTCCAGCGGAAGCTCTATCACCTCGGCGCGGCTGTAACCGCTCAGGCCGGTATCATGGACGGTGAATGAGACCTCTCCGTCCTCACTCTTCGCCTGTATCAGGTCGTCGGCGTCGCCCTCAATGTAGAAGAGCCGGCAGGCCTGGCCGGCGAGGCGCGACACATTGACGCTCTTCGCCGATTCGTTGCCCGGCACCAGCGTAGTCTCGGTGAATGCGCCAAAGGACGGTTCCCACCGCCGCGCTATGTAGTAGCCGTCCGCCGCATAGTACACGTGCAAGGTCCCGTCATAGTCCTCGTATGAATCGAGGTCGGTCAGGACGATCTCGCTGTAAACGGCGGCCTCCCACTGACGCTCGTATAGCCGCCCGATGACTGCGACGCCCGCTTGGTATTCCCAAAAGGTCGGCGCCGCGTCCGTGTAGTGGTGGATGACCTCGCCGCCCGAGGTCGGGAAGTGCGGCGCAATCTCCTCGTCGCCGAAGCGCCAGTAGCCGTGTGCGTCCGAACCGGCCCGCGCGTGCTCCATCCAGGCGTCGCCGGAGCCAGCTTCCCGCCGGTATATCGTTACCAACTCTCCGATGCTGCGTTGCGTTGTCAGGTCATGTACTCCGCCCGGAACTATCTCGAGGCCCCACGGTTTGTAGAGTATGCCCGGCACAGTCTCCCACTTCCAACCGCGGAAGCGGCAGTCAATGGTGCCCGCGTCGCAACCGAGGTCCTGCAGTTCGCGCACGTCAAAACTATAGCCGTTCGTCAAGCGCTCCGGCGGTGTCTCGGCGTCGAGCGTCAGGTCATCCCAGTTCGCGGGCAGACTCGCGCTCCATCCCTGCGTACAGTGACTGATGATCGCCATGTACTGCTCTAGTGACCACGCGCCGGAAAGGTCAAGGCCGGACGGGTTCCCGAATGCCCAGTTGATATGCTCGACGAGTTTTTCATGGCCGGAATAGACGTTGTACTGCTCGATCATTGCCAGCGGGTGTTTGGTGGCACCATCCACTACCGCCCGCAGGCCGCCGGCGGCGTAGCGGTCGCGCGGCTCGTGGAAGGTCGTCTGCACGTGGTCAGGTACGGTTATCTCCGGCCGGTCGGGATCGTTGCCATTGTGCTTGACGAGCGCGCCGCACTGAGTGAACGCCCAGGCGATAGCGCCCGGCTCCGCGCCGAATATCAGTTCGGCCTTGCTCACGTGCTTGAAGTAAGGCCGCTGCCTGTCGCCCGCAAGCCCGATGTCAAACCAGATGATCCCGTTCCCGTGGTCGTACTCGCCGGTGAAGGTGATTGTCTGCGCCGCGCCCAGGGTCGCCGAGGCCTCCCACCCGCTCGGCGTATTGTGATTGTTCGTCACCGCCGCTACATGGTAGGTGATGCGTAGTTGCGGTGCGCTTACGGGCGGGACGCTCGCCGTCGCCTCGAATTGGACGTGGCGATAACCGCTGAAGTCAAACACATCATGATCGCGGTCCTCCCAGGTGTTCCAGCCTCCAGCGGGCGCGACATTCGCGGTATGCCACCAGCTTGCTTGCAGGAAGTCGGCGAAGGCGGGAGGTGCGAGAAAGAACTGGCAACGCTCCAGCCACACGTCTATCAGGTCGCGCCCGAGAGTGCCGCCGCCTGCGGGAACGGTGAAGGCTACGTTGCCCG
>Ga0307928_10004807_pt1 | contig 10221 bp, 11 predicted proteins | sample AceLakmetagen232_FD_201815 | JGI IMG/M metagenome (GOLD analysis project Ga0307928, IMG submission 201815) | Saline water microbial communities from Ace Lake, Antarctica - #232 | ecosystem: Environmental > Aquatic > Non-marine Saline and Alkaline > Saline | place: Antarctica: Ace Lake...
TTTGAGTTTACTAATAGAGTTAAGACGTTCAAGCATCTTGCTTTTCGAGTCTTTATTTTTTTCTGCTGCAATTATTTTTCTTGCGAGTTGCATGTTTATGAAGATAACTCTATCTCCATATTCTTTGCATTTGAGTTGCTGTTTAGTTCCATCAATGTCGAAACCGTTAATGCATAACATTCTCATATCTTTTTGAATATGAGCATTTGCATGAGGTTTAGGATGTAATCCAAATGGATTATCTTTTGCTTCAAGAAGTTTATTCTTGATACATTGTAATGTTATGAAGTTTGTTTCTGAAAGTTTTCCAGTTATTTGCTGTGTTGTATGAGCATTAACAAGCTCAATTTCTGCTTTTTTTCTTCCGTATGTAGAAATGCTTTTTCCATTTCTAACTCCTTTCAATTCAACCATTTTTTTTCACCATTTTTTTTTCGCAATTTTATTTAGTCAGATTGCTCATCTGCTCGAACATTGCCAAGTTCTATATTGCTTACATCGTACTGCAAAATCAGCTTTCTCTTTCTCTGCAGTATTCATACTTGTTTGCATCAGTTTTCGAAACATCGTAAGATGCTCGGTTTTTTTCTTATAATTATACATAGCTTTACAACTATATAAAGGTTTTGCACGAGACGATTGTACCGTTCATAAGGAAAAGATTTGAGTAATAAATGAAAGGGGGGGGTGTACATTTGCTACAGTGGGCCCCTCACCCCATATGGAGGTTGAAAACCCCCCCACCCACATGTTGGGATGGTTGGTTACACACCTTTAAAATACACGGACGGATATATATAAATTAAATTATGACAGATTGTCCCTTTTGTAAACACCCCGAACGCCTGTCGCTTGAGAATCAAATTTTAAAAGGGCAGGTGACTAAGCGAGAGGTGGCTGAGCAGATTATTGGTTGCCGGGTGGATGAGGTCTATGAGCATATGACGGAGCATTTGGTGAAGCAGGCTCTGGTGCAGCTGGGTGAGAAGCGGAATGTGTTGTTAGACTCTTTGGATAAACTTAATGACTCGATTTCGGTAATAGCACAGGACCGGAATTATGGCCCGACGGCTACCAAGCAGATGGTATCGTTGGCGGCGGAGATTAGGCATACTATTACAGACCTGAATACGCTAGAAGGCAATAGAGCGGCTGAGCAGCATATTACTATTAAGGAGTATAATGATTTTCGGTCGATAATTGTAGCTAAAATTCACTTATTATGCCCGAAGTGTCAGAAAATTTTACTTGATGAAATTGGGAAGGAAACTAATGACCCTATTATCACAGTTGGACCTTGAACTCAAAGCGTATAACGACCCGGTTGTTTTTTGCAACGAGATTTTACATATTAAACCATATCCCATGCAGGCCGAGATTTTGCGTAAATTTTATATGACGAAGACACCTGATTTATATACACACCTTGTGCTTGTGACTGGAATGCGGTCTGGCAAGACCCAACTAGGTGCTATGGCGTCCACATATGAATTATTCAAATTAATTTTAAAGGGTGACCCCCAAAAATACTATGAATTACCTCCGGGGCAACCTATTTACATATTACATGTTGCGAATTGTCTGCATCCAGAAACCCCAATTATAACAAATAAAGGCTGGGTCGAAATACAGCATATCAAAGCTGGTGATATGGTTTATACCAAAGCGGGACAATTTTCTCCTGTAAGTAATACATTTAGTAGAAACTTAGAGCCACACGAGAAAATGCTAGAAATTAATGCGGTGGGCTGCATGCCATTTAAGGTTTCCGGCAACCATGAGGTGCTTGCTGTTCGTTCGAAATTTTGTAATAAGGTTAATGGTATATGTAAGCCACGAAAGGATATTAGATGTAATGATTGCACTGGACATAAACGAGAAGTGGAATGGATTCCTGCTGCAGACCTTAAAGAAGGGGATTTTGTTGTTGATAAAATCCCGATATCTAAGGCTACCCCATTAGTTGAGAGTTCCCCAATAAAATTTAAAAATTATACAGCCAAAAGAAAATTGCAATATACTGCCACCCATTTACTATCCCAATCTCCTGATTTTTGGTATCTTATAGGGGCATATCTTGCAGAAGGCTGTGTTACTGGTAGTAGAATATATTGGACTCCTGGCAGCCACGAGAAAAAATTTATAAATACAATATTATCTTCTATTTCTAAATACTTTGATGGAAAAATACAACATCATACCCAAAACCACAATGAATCTGGTTATGTTATATATATAAATAATAGATATATGGCAGCATTATTTGAGAAGTTATTCGGAAAAACTTCAGATAAAAAACATATCCCGGCTGAATTAATACATTATTTACAAGAAGAACAAATTGTGGCATTATTACGTGGATATTTAGACGGCGATGGTCATTACAGTACGCAATACATTAAGGCTGGCACGGTATCTTCAAATTTACACACAAGTATATATCACTTATGTGCACGTATAGGCATTATTTGTGGAGTACATAAACGGGAAAGTTCATATGGATTTAGCGAAAATGCATTACCAATTTATGAAATTATAATTTCTGGAGAAGATATACAGCGTATTTATGGTCCAACACCTACCAGGCAATGTAAACATTGTTTTATAGAGAATGGTTATATATTAAAACCTATCAAGCAAATAACACAACTCAATTATTCAGATGTTGTATATGATATAGAGGTACCAAATGCTTCTTCGTTTGCTGTGCCATATTGCATTGTACATAATAGTCGTGAGCAAGCAAAGAACACTATATTTGCGCAAACAGCTGGTCTACTTGAACATTCCGACTGGTTTGCAGAACACGGTCTACAGGAAAGGCATAATGAGTTTTCGTTTCCAGACTATGGTTTGGTATTAGCATGCGAACATTCAAATTCAGCTGCTCTTGCTGGTCGTACGGCAAAAGCTGTAATTTTGGATGAGACGGCTCGATTTAAGGATACGGCAGGTAAGTTCAGTGGAGCGGCAGTTTATTATACAGTATCCCGTGCTGTTAAAACATTTGGTACTGAAGGGAAAGTATTTTCAGTATCGTCACCTATCAGCGTTGATGATTTTCAGATGCAATTATACAATAGTGGGCTAAAATTGGATAATTTCCTATGTTATAAAAAAGCAACGTGGGAAATGAATCCCCGAATCACCCAGAAGTCCCTTAAGCCAGAATTCCTACTTAATCCAGAAACAGCATGGAGAGATTATGGAGCAATACCAAGTATGGCGCAAGAAGCCTACTTTGGCAATCAATATGCCATTAATGAGGCCTTCCATAGCTCATTACCACAAATTATTGAAAATGACCAGCTAATTAGTGGGCTGATGCCCAAGCCTGATACATATTATTACCTTGCAGGAGACCCAGCAGTTAAGAATGATGCGTTTGGAATATGCTTGCTCCACCAGGAGGGCAAGACCATTATTGTGGATTTTGTCCATCGGTTTATCCAACAGGATATTACGGCTGGCGGAAATCGGGAAGTCGATGCATTTGCGGTCAAGGAGTTTGTGCTTAACGTGGCTAATATTTTTCCATTGCGTAGTTTCATGGTTGATACGTGGCAATTTCCAGAAACCATCCAGGCTATGGAACATGCCGGTGTATATGTCAAACAGCATACGGTTAAAAAACAAGAGTACGATTGCTTAAAAGAGCAAATTTACACACATAACATTAAAATACCAGTAAGTGGAAAGTTAAATGAAGAACTTAAGCAATTAGAGTTATTGCATGGTACGCGTGTTGACCATCCTAAAACTGGTTCCAAGGATATGGCAGATTCCCTAGCCAATGCTGTATGGGAACTTATCCAAGAATCGGGTGACAAGCCAGAAGTTTGGAATGCCCATTCTAAAAAAGGGGCATTTTACGGGAAAATTAACACATTGCCACGTTTACTGCCAATTGATGAGGCTGAATTTCATGAGTTTGATATCTATTAGAAGAAAAGGACAAGTTGCAGATAAACCAAAGGTTGTTGTTAACAACCCATATGATGCTGATGATGCATTAGCGTTATCTCCAGAAGTAGTAAATACGCAAACTGTTGATAAAGATGGTAATATAAAGACGGAAGTACAACTATCTGAATGGGGTAACAAGTTTAGTGGTACATCTATTGAGGAGGCACTCAAGCATGGATGGGGGTCAACAACAAAATATTGGGATTATTACAAATCAACTGGTGTATTGCGAAAATGTATCAATATGATTGCAAACTTTACCACACGGGCTGGGTTTGAGACAACAATTAGTTGTATTAACAAGGATGACGACCCGACAAAACCAGAATATTTAGCAGTCAAACAGGAAATTGACGACCTTAATCGCCAAGTAAATCTTGATTATGTTATTTTTGTTACACAAATAAAACGCCATCTCCATGGATGCGCTGGTTGGCAATGGGTCACTGATAAAAGGACAAAAAAAATCCTTGCGTTACACCCGCTAACCAGCTCTTATATTAATCCAGTGGTTGATGACAATGGGTTTTATACTGGGATGACATATCATCCATCGCCGCAGCAGTTTATTCCTAAGGAAAACTCACTATTTTTTAATATAGATTCCTTAAATAATAATTCCGCAGCCCTGAGAGGTGTATCAAGTGTCCGTTCTATAGAGCGAAATATTAGAATTAAGAAGAATCTGGAACGGGATTTGTTATATGCCTCAAGAAGTTTGTGGGCTCCAATTATTATTTATGAGGCAGATACAAGGGGTTTAACACCTACTGAGAAAGATGAATTATTTGATAATTTAAAAGAAGATTTAAAACCAGGTGCTATTATAGTAACTAACAAGGCAGTAACTCCCCATGTTATACAGTACAACCCAAATCTTGGGGAAATTATCCGTGCATGTGAAATGCAGGATACTGAAATTATTGGGAATTTTGGAATTCCAAAAGCATTATTGAGTAGAGAAAAGACGGTAGCCCGTGCCACATTAGAATTTAGTATTCGTGGATTTTATGAATCATCAATTGCAGGAGAGCAAACTTACCTAAAAAGGCAGCTTGAACGGCAATGGTATGACCCGTTAGTCAAATCAATGGGATATGGAGACAAAATCCGAATCCGGCATGAGTGGCGGCCAATACTTGACCCAGAATCAGATTTAATTATTGCACTAGTACGTGCATATGATAAAGGAGTAATTAGTGGAGATGAATTCTTCAGACGGCTTGGATGGGAACTTGATAGAGTCCCTGAAGAGCCAACACCACCTTCAAAGGAGGCAAAAAATGAATAAATATTTGGATACACAAGCAAAAGTTTTATCAATAAACGAAAAAGGATATACGATTGGGTTTGAATGCCCAACATGTGATACGGGATATGTTACAACTGATTATGTGCAGGTTAATGAGCAGCAACTTGCTATAGGTAATATTATTTCTGTAAAAATTGCTGCAATTGAGATGCTTGATGGCACAATAAGTAAAATCACATTATTTGACGAAACACCAAAAGCTGGTTATATGCCTGATTTAGTTGAAAAAGGCCGAGCACTTAGCATAGTGGATGAGAAGTTGACACCTACTGGTAAATATCAAATTAAAGAGCGACTAGGCAATAATATGTATAGAATTGAAAATACTGAAGATGGGTCCAGCCACTTGGGTATTTCTGAAGAGGAAATGGAACTAGACACCCTTGCAAATGAGGATGCTTTCCAACGAATTGCTGATGAACATCCAATGAGTGATTATACCCTAATTCACCACTGGTGGGAAAACGGTAAATTTGAACATTGGGATTTATTTTTAAATGATGGGCAATGCACTTCACATTTTGTATTAGAAACTGACCCACTTAAGACAACAGAAATAAAAGCCGTGCAACGTGTACCATATTCGGAAGATTTTTGGCTACAAGGGGAACAGTTAGAAGAGATTCCGCCAGGTGGAGCAGGTAATCCGTCAGACACATTACCATGTTCTATAGAGCAACTTGATAAGGGTAAACTTGCAGTATATGAAAGTGCACAGCAGGCAGATGAATCATACTTATTACATATGGAATTTTTCGGAAAGGCACTTGAAGGTAGATGGGCATTTACAAGTACTGTGCCAAATGTATGGCATGCCCTTAAGGAGACAATTAAATTATCTGACCCGTTTCCAATGGCAATTGCGTTGGCAGGAGACTTGGGAGCATGGACAGAAACAGATGCAGGCCTTGAAGTTACTGGTACAGCACTCTCATTTGGAGTATGGAATGGGTTTTATTGGCCACCTGACGTAATTATGAATTCACCACTTAATGATTTTGATGATATGATTATTGATGTGGAACATGATAATGCAAAGACAGTTGGTAAGATTCTTGAAAAGAATGTTGTTGGGCCAGATGTTAAGGTTAAGTTTTTAGTAAATGATTTTGAAACAGCAGAAAAAATCAAAAATGGTGAATATACAGGATTGTCAATTGATGCATCAGTATTTGCAAATCCAGTACGACGTATGGTTACAGATGTTAAACGGTATAAACGATTAACAGTATGCAATAATCCTGCATGCAAGACGTGTTACTTTGGTATGTAAGAAGAGTCGACCGGGAAATAAGAACTGGTCCTTGGAGCTCGTGGAAAATGGGTTTTCGGGAGTTACTTTTAGTAGGCGAACGGATGTTAAGTATGGAATGCGCCCTATGCCTTATTATGAAATTGATGGCGACCTTGAACTACTGACTGAAATTAAGAATCAACTTTTTATGCACGGTATAAATGCTACATTATCTGAAACTAAATATTTTAATGCTTTGCAGATTAATGGCATCCAAAATTGCCTAACACTGTGTGAGCTTATAGGTATTAAGGATGGGTGGCACGATTCCCTTCGTTCTGATTTTATAAAGGGCAGCCATTTGACACCAGCAGGCATTAAGCACCTATATGTACAGTTTGGCAAAAAAACTAAATTGTCCTACGAGGAGCTATGTGATATTATAGATGAAGCGCAAAGCCAGCGGCTCAACACTATACTTATGAAAATTTATGACCAAAAGAAAAAACTTACAATGTTGCCTCCCTATGACCCATTATATGACCAATTTGACCTACAAACCATACCATGTACAAAGTGTGGCAACCATGGTGATATTCTAATTTATTTTTACGGTAAATATCCAAAACCATCTAACCTCTTCTTTTTGTGTAACAACTGCGCCACCCAGTTTATCTTATGACCCGGTCGACGGCCTAATTTTTACCTTTCAGACAAACGGTAGCATAACCTTTAAATAGTATACCGGCTAATATAAATGTTTAGAGGAAAATTTATGGCAGAAACAAATGTTTCCGGAAGTCTTGGAAATGCTTATCCTAAACCAGCGCCAGAAGCTCCACCTGTGGTAGACCACAGTGCGGAACTCAAAACGCAGATTGAGGAATTGCAGAGCAAGGCTAAGGAACTAGAAACCGAAAACAGCTCTTTGAAAGAAAAGTTAGCTGACGTAGAAAAAGCAAAATTAGCCGAACTAGCAGGCAGTGTTGCAGACCTTAAAATTAGCAGGGGCCTTTTAGAAAAGGATAAACGTGATGATGCAGTTGCAGAGCTTTCAAAGCACTCAATTGACACACTTACAATTCTTGATAAAGAGCTTTCAGCAATTAAAGTTAAGTTATCTGACACACCAGCACCTTTGGCGCCTCCAGCAAGCAATCCGCCTTCTGACCCACCAGCAAAAACTGACGCTGAAGTTATGGAAGAAAAACTTAAAGCAGAAAGAAAAAAACTGTTTGGGCACGAAGAACCGGCAACTGAATATTATGTGAAACTTGCACAGCAAGAACTTGAACGGAGTCGATTCTAATGGCAGACGTAGGAAGAATACAAAAAACATACGATATGTATGTTGACCAGGAAACAGCATGTGAAGCAATTGCACTTGGGGCTATAGTTTGCCCAAATGGTGCAAAAGTAGAAAATGTCGACGCAGACGCAACAGCAACTCCCCCATATGGGATAGCACTTGAAGCAGCAACAGCAGACGCAGAAACAATACTCGTCGCATGGCGAGGAGTTGTAGAAGCAGCTCACGATATTTTAGCAACTGACGCATTGACTAAGAACTTACCAGTTATGGTTTCCCAAACAACAACAGCGAAACTTACTGGATGGACAACAGCCAGCGCGGAATATCTGATTGTAGGACATGCACTTGAAGCAGCAACATCAACAACTGCTGAAGTGAAAATCATGTTAGCGGGGTGGTAAAAATGCCAATGATGATGGTAAACGACATAGGTGATGTTACAGCACAGGTAGTAATCAAAGAATTACTTGGACTCGCAAGAGTACAATACAAGATGAGAGAAATTTGTAAAGTTATTCAAATGCCGCATCTTGTTGCTGATATTAGAACTGCAACAACCTATACAGGAAGCGAAAAGGTACCTGAACTAGTAGAGGCTGACATTAAGTCACAAGCATATACCAAAACAAGTTTCGACTTGTGGAAGAATGTTGTGCACTTAGCAATTTCTGCAGAAGCAGACCTGAAATCTGATATTGATATTATGTCACTTCAGATTGCAGATTCAGCGAAAGAACTAGCACGAATGGAAAATAGCCAAATTGCGACAGAATTTGAAGCAGATGCAACATCATATAATGGTGATGATTGGGACGGAAAAACTAACGGTGTTAGTGACCACGACCCAGTTGCTGACCTACTTGGTTCATCTGAAAACATCTACGTAAATGGTTATCACGCAAATAGAGTGGCGATGAACTATCAGCAATACGCTGATTTGATAACAAACACGCATATCACATCTCTATTAGAACGAGGAACAGTTGTTAAGACAGCAAGGTTACCTGCAATAGCAGGATTCCCATTGTTACTTGACGAAAACATTACTGACAACAAATGTTATATCTTGGATACAAACGCACCAGCAATAATTCTTGGTGAAGGTCCAGAAATGGCAGTTCAGTATGGTAAAGACAGTCCGAAGTTCTTTGAAGGATATGCAGTTGCAAAATTCATTGAACCATCGTTTGTAGTGGCGAACGCAGCAAGGAACATTGATTGTGTATAAGGAGTGAACAGAATGTCAAATGAACAACTAGGATTAAGTGGGCAAGTTCATATGGTTCTTAAAGACCGATATGGTTTTATTAAGGACGAACGTGACGGGCCAAACTTGGTAGTTACAGATGGAAAGGAAGAGGTTGCACGTCTTATTGGCGGTGACGCAGGTGCTGCCTTCACACACATAGCTATTGGAATCGATAACACAACAGCAGGCGCAGACCAGACAGCACTAGTATCTGAATCAACATCAGAAGGTGCAGAACGAGCTACAGCAGATGTGTCTATTATCACACAGACTGTAACTAATGATTCAGCACAGTTCGTAACAACGTTCAGCTTTACTGACGCGTTTAGTATAGTTGAATCTGGTGTGTTTAACGATAGTGCAGCTGGCGATATGCTTTGCCGACAAATATTTACTGCTCTTGCAGTAGATGACGGCGATTCGCTGACAGTAACTTGGAAAATTAGAGCAGGCTAAGGTAAGATACGTCTTACCAATTTTTATTTTTTTTTTTTTGCAATTGAGGATTATTTATGAATGGGACCGCAAAACAAATAGATAAATTAGATGCTATACTTAACGATATAATAAGGTTAGTTCTGGAGAAATAACAATGGCTGCTGCCGGATGGCGAGAGGCAGATGCTAAGTGGAAGGGCCAGATGAATATTATTGTGCGAGAGCTCGATAAGAATCAATCTGAACTTGAAATTTTGGTACAAAGTCTCCAAAAGGCGCATAATGACCTAGTGACAAAGTGTGCTGTGCTTAGAACCCAGGTCAAACAAAACCGTGGCCGGTGGGACCGCATAATTGATATAGCCGCTGCAATTGTAGTGAGTAGTGTTGCATTTACTATTTGCCATACATTTCTAAGTTAATTTTAAGCAACATATTTATACTACCTGTTTGGAAATATATTCTTGAAAGGGAAATGTATTTAGAATTAGGTTTATTCGTTTTAACGTTAGTTATTTTCACCGGTATTGCATGGTACTATAGAAAAGGTATCACTTGGTGGTTTACAAAACATAATATAACTCGATGGTTTAAGGCCCATTGGAAGAAACTTATTGCTGGCATTGTAGCGGTATCTATGGCATCTGCGGGTGTTATGTTGATACCTGTTGGCGACCAACCCGATTCGCCTTCTTGGGTCATAGATGGTAA